>JAEEGH010001845.1_pt1 | contig 59522 bp, 41 predicted proteins | sample 9134181 | NCBI WGS metagenome assembly JAEEGH01 (sample SAMN16246544, study PRJNA631951) | gut metagenome | biome: gut microbiome; feature: rumen; material: DP-attached | host: Bos | place: Iran: Karaj | collected 2018-10
AGCACGGAGACGGCGGTTGCGGCGAGCGCCGGGGTCATCCCGGTCATCCGCTGGGCCATCGGGGAGGCCTGCGAAGTGATCATCAGGCCGCTGAAGGCGCCGCAGAGCAGCATGGTCAGCATCAGGTAGAAGACGGGATCGGAGAGCATTGCACGCCAGTCCTTGCCCTCCGCCTTACCGGACCGCGGTCCGGCAACGGCGGCAGGGGCGGCGCTGATGAAAAGGCTGCTGACCAGGATCACGGCCAGGAACGCACCGCCGAGGATGAAGAACGTGCGGTCCACGCCCACGGAGCCGATCAGGGCGTTGGCGACGGGCGGCACAATCACGCTGCTCAGGCCATAGGCCGCCGTCGCGATGCCGCCGGCGAGACCCCGCTTGTCCGGGAAGAACTTCACGCAGTTGCTGATCGTTGCGCCGTAGGCCATGCCGAGGCCGAGGCCAAGCACCAGGCCATAGCTGACGATCAGACCGCCGACGCTCCGGGCGAAGCCGCTCAGGATCATGCCGAGGCCGAACATCGCCCCACCCACGAGAATCACCCGGCGCGGGCCGAACTTATCGTTGATGAATCCGCCGGAGATCATCGTAATGGGGCCGACGGAGTTGGCTACCGTAAACACGATGGCGAGGTCGGCCGCCGTCAGGGGCCGGCCCAGCAGGGCGGACAGCTTCTCCGCCAGCGGGGCGGCAAACACGCTCCAGGCATAGATGGAGCCGATGCAGAGGTTCACCAGGCAGCTCGCTGCCAGGACGATCCAACGTTTGTTTTCTTTCATATGTCAAGGGCTGCGTGATAGGCTTCGTAAATGGCACGGGTGATGTTGGCGGGTCGGATGCAGTCACCGATCTCCCGCACCCAGGGGGCGCTGCGACGCAGGGCCTCCACATCGTCACGGTTCGCCCGCTGCCCGACGGCGCAGACCACGGTCGTGCCCGGGACCAGCACCTCGCTCCCATCGGCGGTTCGGCAGACGACCCCTTCCGGTGTGATCCGCTGCCCGGCGAGGCCGGTGTGCGCGGTCACATAGCGGTCGATCTGCTTCATCAGGATGGGCCGGTGACGGATGTTGCAGTCCGGGGCCAGGGTGTCGCGCATCTCCACGAGATGCACCTTCTTCCCTTCCATCCCGAGGTGTACGGCACACTCGCAGCCCGCCAGGCCGCCGCCAAGCACCACGACGCTGTCCCCCACCTCGTCCTTGTGCAGATAATAATCATTGACGATCACCACGTTGCGGCTGTCGATCCCCGGGATGGGCGGCACGAGCGGCCGGGAACCGACCGCGAGGATCAGCGCATCGGGCGCCTCCGCAGCCACGTATTCCGGAGTTACGGGCGTATTCAGCCGGATTTTCACCCCCGCTTCGCGGGCCTGGCGCTCCAGCGTGAGCCCCAGTTCGTACATTTCCCGTTTGAAGGGGATGGCCTCCTCAGCCTTGAGGATGCCCCCAGCGCGGTCTGATTTCTCGCAGAGAATTACCTTGTGCCCACGCTGGGCGGCGGTCAGGGCAGCCTGGAGGCCGGCCACACCGCCGCCGGCCACCAGCACCTTCTTCGGCCGGGCGGCCGGGGTCACTTCCATACCCTCCAGTTCGCGGCCGACCAGCGGATTGACCGCACAGCGGCGCGTGCCCGTGGTGGGCCGCTCCGCCATACAGGTGAAGCAGCGCAGGCATTTGACGATCAGATCTTTGCGGCCCGACTCGACCTTCTGCGGGAGGAACGGGTCCGCGAGCAGCTCGCGAGCCATATAGATTACGTCGGCCTTGCCCTCGGCCAGGATCCGCTCCATCTGCTCCGGATCGTTGAGTGCACCGATCGTGGCGACCGACTTGCTGACATGCTTCTTGATCTCGGCGGCGAAGCGCACGTTGGCGCCGTGCTCGGCGAACATCGGCAGGTGCGTGTCAAAGAATCCGAACTGGTAGGAGCCGGCCGAGACATGGATCAGGTCCACCAGGTCCTCCAGCGCATGCGCGATCCGGCAGCCCTCTTCGATGTCGTAGCCGCCCTCAAAGAGTTCGCTGCCGCTCATCCGCAACTCAATCGGGAATCCGGACCCCACGGCCTTCCGGACCGACTCCAGCACCTCGCGCGCCAGGCGGATGCGGCCCTCGAAAGAGCCGCCGTAGCCGTCGGTGCGGCGATTGAAATACGGGGAGAGGAACTGGTTCAGCAGCCAACCGTGGCCGGCGTGGACCATGACCATCTCATAGCCGGCGCGTTTCGCCAGGCCAGCTTTCTCGCCGTAGGCCCGCACGATTTCCGCCAGTTGCTCCCCGGAGAGCGCCTTGACCGGACGTCCGTCGGGACGCACGCCGTCGCAGGGGCCCCACTGGCACAGGGAGGCCTGCCGGTTCTTGTCGGCCATATAGGTCCCGGCATACTGGCCGGAATGCGAGAGTTCGATGCTCGGCACGGCACCGTGGCGCCGGATGGCATCGGCCACGAAGGTATGCGCCGGCAGGCATCCGGGCGTCTCCAGGTCGAGGTGCAGCATGTGGCTGCCGTCGGTTTCAGGATGCACCACGAGTTCGCTGACGGTTACAGCAGCCGCACCACCCTTGGCACGAAGTTCATAGAAGCCTTGTGTACGTGGACCAGGACAGCAGTCAGCGGTAATGTCTGTCGCACCCATCGGTGCCGAGAAAATTCGGTTACGGAAAGTCACCTTGCCCAACTGAATCGGGCTCGTCAAATGCGGGTATTTGTTATTGTTCATAAGATACTGTTGTTTTTAGCGGTACAAAAGTACAAACTTTCTTTCATTCTTGCAAATTATTAACATACTATTTCTAAATAATTGATAAATTGTTTGGTGGTTTGGGGAAATAGGCGTACCTTTGTAGCCGCAAAACCGTAAAGGTGGGCCGCAATGGTGGAATTGGTAGACACGAGGGACTTAAAATCCCTTGACCCGAAACGGTCGTGCGGGTTCGAGTCCCGCTCGCGGCACATATTATTTAAGGTAAAAAGGTAACGCCTTACTATGAACCACAGATGATAGAATTCAAAACAAACATAAAACCCAACATGAACAAGAAAAGTATTTTTTTCCTGTCGGCAGCATCAATGATGCTCTTTGCTTCCTGCTCTAAACTGGGAGCCCTTTCAGCCGACAACTTCACCGTGACCCCTAATCGGCTTGAGACTCAGGCTGGTACAGTACCCGCAACCATCAATGGCCACTTCCCAGAGAAGTATATGAAGAAGAAGGCCGTGGTGACCGTCATACCCGAATTGCGCTATGCCAACGGTGTGACCGTGCAGGGCGGCAGCGCCACCTTCCAGGGTGAGAACGTGGCTGGCAACGGTCAGACTATTATGTATAAGGTGGGAGGCAACTACACGATGAAGACCAACTTGGCCTATGCGGACTGCAACAGGGCTGACATGTTCCTGACCTTCAATGCCAGCATCGGCAACAAAAAGTTCGACGTGCCTGCCGTAAAGGTGGCCGACGGCATCATCGCCACATCGGAACTCTATAAGAGAACCCTGGCTTCGGCTACTCCCGCTCTGGCAACGGACGGCTACCAGCGCATCAACAAGAAGAAGCAGGAGGCCAACATCAAGTTCCTCATCCAGCAGGCTACGCTCCGTAAGAGTGAGCTGAAGAACAACAGCGTGCAGGAGTTCGTCAGACTGTTGAGCGAGATTAACAACGACCACGAGAGGCTTGCTCTGGAGAATGTGGAGGTGAGTGCCTTTGCTTCTCCCGATGGCGGTTTGGACCTGAACGACAAACTTGCCGGACAGCGCCAGAGGGTGGCGGAGCAGTATGTGAACCAGGAGCTGAGGAAACTGAAGATGGATGCCAACGTGGATGCGAACTATACGGCTGAGGACTGGGATGGTTTCCAGCAGTTGGTTCAGGCCAGCGATATCCAGGACAAGGATGTCATCCTGCGTGTGCTCTCTATGTATCAGGATCCTCAGGAGCGTGAGCAGCAGATCCGCAATATCTCTCAGGCCTTCCGTGAACTGGCTGACGGCATCCTGCCCCAGTTGCGCCGTTCGCGCCTGACCATCAATTACGAGACCATCGGCCGCAGCGATGAGCAGATTGCCCAGCAGATTGTGAGCGATCCCACCCAGTTGAACATCGAGGAACTGCTCTATGGCGCAGCCCAGAAGAGCGATCCCAACGAGGCTGAGGCTGTGTACCAGACCGCCACGAAGGTCTATCCCAACGATGCCCGTGCCTATAACAACATAGCTACCATCGAGTATGCCAAGGGTAATTACGACCTGGCCAACGAGTATATCAAGAAGGCTCTGGCCGTCAATGGTGCGCTGCCTGAGGCTAATGCCAACCTCGGACTGCTCGCTCTGAAGAACGGTGATGTCGCTTCGGCAGAGAATTTGATTGCTAGCGCCACCGATGCCAATGGCCTGCAGGAGTTGATCGGCAACTTGAACCTCGCCAAGGGTAACTACGCTCAGGCTGAGAGGGACTTCGGACAGATCTGTTCTAACAGTGCCGCTCTGGCCCAGATTCTGAACAAGAACTATGCGACGGCAGAGAACACGTTGAAGTTCGTCAAGAACCCCGATGCCACTACAGACTACCTGAAAGCTATCCTCGCTTCTCGTATGGGTAACAAGGCTGATGCTGCTACTGCGCTGAAGGCCGCACTAGCGAAGGATCCGTCGCTCGCCAGTTATGCGGCTGATGACCTGGAGTTGAAGTGAAAAGTGAAAAGTGAAAAGTGAAAAGTGAAAAGTGATGAGTGAAAAGTGAAAAGTATTAGGTGAGAAAGGTGATGAGCAAAAAGTTTAGAACCGCAATAAATGGAAAGTGGTGGAACTTTCTGCCATTACTTTTCACTTTTCACTTTTCACTTTTCATTTCATCTTGCGGCTCAGACCGTCAAACCTTCCTCTTAGAGGGAACCTTCAAAGGTTTCAATCAGGGAGAACTCTATATCTATGGCGTGAACGGCACCCATAGGCTCGACACTATCGCTGTGGTGAAGGGTGCTTTCCGCTATGAAGTGACGCTGGAGGATTCTGTCACCTTCGCCTTGGTTTTTCCTAACTTCTCCGAACTGCCCGTCTTCGGAGAGCCTCGGGCTGAAGTGGAGATCGAGGGCGACGCCTCGCATCTGAAAGAGACAAAGATCAGCGGTACTGAACTGAACGAGACGATGACCACTTTCCGTCTGAAGACCAGTCAGATGACACCTCCGGAAGTCACTCAGGCTGCCGAAGCTTTCATCAGGGAGAACCCCGCCTCGCCCATCTCGTTACACCTATTTAATAAATATTACACTCAGATACCAAAGCCTGACTACAAGAAAGCCGTCGCTTTGGTCACCGAACTGCAAAAGGCACAGCCTGATGAGCCTTCGCTGAAAGGTCTGGCGGAGAAGATGAAAGGTCTGGATGGGCTGAAAGACGGCGCCACGCTCCCCAGTTTCACCGCCAAGGACATCACTGGCAAGACCGTCAAGTCGTCAGAACTGAATGCCCCCGTGAATGTGATCTATACCTGGGCCAAATGGAACTACGAGAGTGTGAATTTGCAACGGCAACTGTCGTACTTCCATCAACAGAAGAAGGACAAAATCAAGGTCTTGGGCATTTGTGTGGATGTTGACTTTAAAGGCTGCAGCCAGACAGCCGAGAAGGACTCCGTGAAATGGAGTGTCATTAATGATGGGAAGATGTGGGAAAGCCCGTTGGTGCAGAAACTCGGACTGCTGTATGTCCCAGACAACATCGTCACGGACAGCAAGGGAAAGATTATCACCCACTCGCTGAAACCCTTCGATCTGCAAGATAAACTCAGAGACTTGCTGAAAGAAGGGAAAAGTGAACAGTGAAAAGTGAAAAATTTGCTAGCGCCGAGATATGTTAGTCAAAACCTATTGTGCAGAAGTCATGGGCCTGGAGGCCACAACGATCACCATCGAGGTGAACATGACACGAGGCGTGCAGTTTCATCTGTCAGGCCTGGCCGATACAGCCGTGAAAGAAAGTTATGACCGCATTCGTGCCGCCATCGCCAATAACGGCTTCAAGCCACCCACCGCCGATCTCACCATCAACCTCTCGCCTGCCGACATCCGGAAGGAAGGCAGTGGCTACGACTTGCCGTTAGCCATTGGCATCTTGGCTGCCCATGGGAAGATCAGCGAGAAGATCTTGGGTGACTATATGATGATCGGCGAGTTGGGGCTCGACGGCAAGTTGAAGCCCGTCAGTGGTGTGCTCTCTGTGGCCATCCGTGCCCGTAAGGAGAAGTTCAAAGGGCTGATCGTGCCCCAGGAGAATGTGCGTGAAGCGGCGGTCGTGAACCAGTTGGACGTGTATGGTATGGACGGTTTGGCCGATGTCATCAGTTTCTTCAATGGCAGTAGTATGTATGAGCCCACCTTCGTCGACACCCGCAAAGAGTTCTACGAACACCAATGCTCCTTCGACCTCGACTTTGCCGACGTGAAAGGACAGGAGGGAGTGAAGCGTGCCTTGGAGATTGCCGCAGCCGGTGGACACAATATTATTATGATAGGTTCGCCTGGGTCTGGTAAGTCGATGATGGCCAAGCGTCTGCCGAGTATCCTGCCGCCCCTCACTTTGGCGGAGAGTCTGGAAACCACGCAGATTCATTCCGTTGCAGGTAAACTCTCCAGCGGTACATCGTTGATCTCGCAGCGTCCCTTCCGCAGTCCCCATCATACGGTGTCGCAGGTGGCTATGACGGGTGGCGGCAACAGGGCCTTGCCTGGGGAAGTGTCTTTGGCCCATAACGGGGTGCTCTTCTGCGATGAATTGCCTGAATTCAATAAATCGACCCTTGAAGTGTTACGCCAGCCGTTGGAAGACCGGAAGATTACCATCAGCCGAGCCCGATATACGGTAGAGTATCCGTGTTCGTTTATGTTCGTGGCCTCGATGAATCCTTGTCCTTGTGGCTATTACGGCGATCCGACGCACCATTGTGTCTGTACCCCAGGCCAGATAGGCCGTTATCTCTCTAAGATTAGTGGACCTTTGCTTGATCGTATAGACATTCACGTTGAAGTGCCCGTTGTACCCTTCAAGCAACTCTCCCAGATGAAGTCCGGCGAGAGCAGCAGTGCCATCCGAGAGCGTGTCATCAAAGCACGACAGATACAGGAACATCGGTATGTCAATGATAAGGGTATCTATTGCAACGCCCAGATGACGGAACGTATGCTCCATCAGTACGCTGAGCCAGATGATGCCAGCCTCGATATGCTGCGCTTAGCGATGGAACGCCTCTCACTCTCTGCCCGTGCCTACAGCCGCATCCTCAAAGTGGCACGTACCATTGCCGACCTTGAAGGCTCTGAGCACATCCAAAGCCACCATATCGCCGAGGCCATCGGCTATCGTAGTCTGGACCGCGGTGACTGGGCAGAAAGAGGGTGAGGAAGTGAAAAGTGAACAGTGAAAAATTTGCTACTGCCGAAATGGACGAAACCCAATACATACAACTGTTAGAGGAGCATGACATTAAGCCGACGGCTAACCGTATCTTGGTGGTCAAGGCGCTGGCATCTTCGATGCAGCCGCTCTCGCTGGCAGAGTTGGAGCGCAGGATTATGACGATAGACAAGTCGAACGTGTTCCGTGCCTTGTCGCTGTTCCGTGAGCATCACCTTGTGCATGCCATCGAGGGCAGCGGTGACGGCACACGCTATGAACTTTGTCATAGTCATGACCATGACCACGACGAGGATCAGCATCCCCATTTCTTCTGTGAGGTATGTCAGCAGACGTATTGTCTGGACTATATGGATATGCCTGAGGTCGCCCTGCCGCCGGGCTTTGAGCTTCGCACTGTCAATTTTATGCTGAAAGGAATATGTCCGCACTGCCGGGAGAAGTGAAAAGTGAATAGTGAAAAGTGAAAAATTTGCTACCGCCGAGAAGATGAAAGAGCTTAGAGTCATAGCCTTCGATGCGGATGACACGCTATGGGACTGCCAGTCGCATTTCGAAGAAGTAGAGAACCATCTCTATCAATTGATTGCGCCCTATTGTGATGTCCCTGCCCAAGAACTCTATAAGACGGAGTCGGGCAATATGGCCGACCTCGGCTATGGCTGTAAGGCCTTCACCATCTCAATCATTGAGACGGCCCTCCGCGTAGGTGGCGACCATCTCTCGGCAGAACAGTTATTCGAGCTGCTCAGTCATAGTAAGTCGCTGCTCCATCTCCCTGCCACCCCGCTGCCAGAGGTGGAACAGACCTTGCAACGCCTGCAGGCCTATCCCTACCGTCTCGTCGTCTTTACCAAAGGCGAGTTGCAGGATCAGGAGAACAAACTGAAGCGCAGTGGCTTAGGCAAGTATTTCTCACATGTGGAAATTACGTCGGATAAGACCGAGGTGGAGTTCCAGCAACTCTGTGAGCACTTGGCTATTCTTCCTAAGAATCTGCTGATGGTGGGCAACTCCCTGAAGAGTGACATTGCCCCAGCCCTTAACATCGGGGCTTCGGCTATCCATATCCCCTTCCACGTCACTTGGCAGTTGGAGCACTTCGAAGACATCGAGCATGAGCGGTTGGTTAAAATTACCCATTTCAACGAAATACTTAATATATTAAATAGCAACGGACTACACGACTGAAACGACTTTTTTAAGCCCTCAAGTCCTATTGTCCGTCGCAAATTACAGATCTCAAAATGAAATACATTTTCGAAACCCGTATGGAGGTACGCGACTATGAGTGCGACATCGAAGGCATCGTGAATAATGCCAACTACCTGCACTATGCCGAGCATACTCGCCACCTCTTCCTCCGTAGTCTCGGCGTCAGTTTCGCCAAGTTCCACGAACAAGGCATCGATGCCGTTGTCCACAGTATGAAACTGCAGTACAAGGTTCCCTTGCGCTGTGATGATGAGTTTATCTCTCGTCTCAATCTGAAGAAAGACGGCTTTAGGTATTGGTTCTATCAGGATATCTACCGTGCCAGCGACGAGAAACTTTGTTTCCGCGCTACTGTCGAACTCGTCTGTCTCGTCAATGGCCAGCTCGCTCCAAGTCCAGAATACGACGAGGCCTTCAAAGACTATTTGTGAAAGGTGAAAGGGTGAAAAGATGAAAAGGATGCTTTTGTCAGTCCTGGTGATAAGCTTGACGATGAGTGTGCAAGCTGCATTGGGCGAGCGCATCGCCATCAATGGCTACTATATGTCGATAGGTGACAAGCCTGTTGTGCCCGCTATGGGTGAGGTACACTATTCTCGTATCCCTGCCGGCGAATGGTCCGCAGAGGTGCATAAGATGAAAGAGGGCGGCATCACGATGATTGCCTGCTATGTGTTCTGGAACCATATCGAGGAGTTGGAAGGACAGTACGACTGGAGTGGTCAGCGTGATTTGCGCGCTTTCCTTGAGGTCTGCAAGGCTGAAGAGTTGCCAGTGGTATTGCGCTTAGGGCCGTTCTGTCATGGAGAGGTGCGTTGTGGCGGCATACCAGACTGGCTGTTCACCAAAGGTTGCAAGTCTCGCTCCGAGGATCCGCTGTTCTTGAAATATGTGCAGCGCTTCTATCGGCAGATCTTCACTCAGGTGCAGGGGATGCAGTGGAAGGACGGCGGCCCTGTGGTCGGTGCACAGTTTGACAATGAATACCGTGGACATGGGTCCTACCTAATGGCTCTGAAGAAGATAGCCTTGGGGATAGGCTTCGACCTGCCGTTCTATACCCGCACAGGTTGGCCGGAATTGGCATCGCCCGTTCCCTTTGGTGAGATGATTCCCCTCTACGGCGATTATGCCGATGGGTTCTGGGACAGGAGCATCAAGGAGGGTGTCGGCAACTACTATAAGGCCTTTAACTTCCGGCAGTTCCGCAGTTCGACCGCCATCGCCACAGAGCAGTTGGACTATTCAGAGGGAAATGGTAAGAAGGATGAGGAAAGGGCATACCCCTATTTCACCTGTGAGTTGGGTGGCGGTATGATGACTGCTTACCATCGTCGGCCTTATCTCTATCCTGAGGATGCCTACTCGATGGCAGTCGTCAAACTCGGCAGCGGCTCTAATCTCTTAGGTTATTATATGTATCACGGAGGAACAAATCCTGACGGCAAACGGACCTATCTGAACGAGACACAGCAGACCATAGCCACCAACTACAACGACCTGCCGGTAAAGACCTATGACTTTCAGGCGCCTTTGGGTGAGTTCGGTCAGAAGAACCCACATTATTATATGCTCCGCAAGCTGCATCTCTTTATGCAGGACTATGGCGAGCAGTTGGCGCCGATGACTGCTGTCTATCCCTGTAAGCAAGATATCCCTCAGGGCGACGACTCGTTCCTGCGCTGGTCATATCGCGAGAAGGATGGTTGCGGCTTTGTGTTCATCAACAACTATGAACGTCTGCAGCATTTGTCGGCTAAGCGGGATATACGTTTGGAAGCCTGTGGCGTTTTGTTCCCCAAATTGACCATTCCGGCAGGTACGGTCTGTATCTTTCCAGTCAATGTCGATGGCATCAAGTATGCGACAGCCCAGTTGGTGGCCAAGCGTGACGGCAAGGTCTATCTGGAGCAAATCAAGGGCGTTCCTACGATCTTGGCCATTGGCAATAAGGTGCTGAAGAACCTTAAAGCCAAAGGACCGGATGTGCCAGTTTACCAAAACTACTACCTGCTGACATCCGAACAGGCAGGAAGACTGTTCTTGGACAAAGAAGCCCGTCACGACATCGCCGTCAAGGCTCCTATTATAAATAAGGTAAAGGAAGCTGGTCCTCTGCGCACTATCACCATCGGTGTCAATAAGGTGGCAGAGGAGCCCTCAGACGAGGACTTCGAACAGGCCGTCGTTTATACTATTGACCTCTCTCACCTCTCATCTCCCGACTCTTGCCTCTTGAACATCGACTACCGTGGCGATGTGGCAAGGCTCTATGCAGACGGGAAACTCTTAGACGATAACTTCTATAACGGTCGCCCCTTCCAGTATGCTCTCTGGCGCCTGCCGAAAGACTGCCGGAAGCTGCAGCTTCGCATCCTTCCCTTACAAAAAGATATGCCCGTTTTTTTCCCCAAGGAAGCAGATACGAGACCTGGTGAGCAAGTGAACCAAGTAACGATTATCAATCCATAAACGACAATGAATAACTACAGCAAAGGATTCCTCTATTTCATCTGCGCAGTTTCTGCGATGGGTGGATTGCTTTTCGGCTATGACTGGGTAGTGATAGGTGGTGCGAAACCGTTTTATGAATTGTATTTCGGCATCAGTGGCTCGCCAGTGATGCAGGGCGTAGCTATGTCTACGGCCTTGATAGGCTGTCTGGTAGGAGCGATGGTGGCAGGTGCGGCCGCAGACAGGTTCGGCCGGAAGCCTTTGCTGACTACGGCCGCAGTATTGTTTACGGTATCTGCCATCGCCACTGGACTGTTCAACGACTTCACCCTCTTTAATATCGCCCGTTTCATCGGTGGAGTGGGCATTGGTGTCGCTTCTGCTTTATCGCCGATGTATATCGCCGAGGTCAGTCCGGCTGAGATCCGAGGGAGAATGGTGAGTCTGAATCAGATGACCATCGTCTTGGGAATTTTAGCTGCCCAGGTGGTGAATCTGCTGCTGGCCAGAGACACGGGTGTGGCTGAGAGCCAGGCGTGGAATATCGCATGGGGTTGGCGATGGATGTTCTGGGCAGAGACGGTTCCTGCGGCAGCATTCCTGGTGATGAGTTTCTTCATTCCAGAGAGTCCTGTATTCCTTGAAAGAGGGAAGTGGAAAGTGGAAGGAGAATACTCTCAGTCCCAAAACTATTCTCTCACCTCTCACCTCTTACCTCTCACCTCTAAGAAATACCGCCATGTGCTGTTGCTCGGCCTTGTAATTGCTGTTTTCCAGCAATGGTGCGGCACGAATGTCATCTTCAACTATGCCCAGGAGATCTTTGTTGGTGCAGGCTTTGATGTGGATGGGATGTTCATCAATATCGTCATTACCGGTATCGCCAATGTGGTCTTCACTTTTGTAGCCCTTTATACCATTGAGAAGTGGGGACGCAGGACATTGATGCTGATAGGAGCAGGCGGTCTGGGGCTTATCTACCTGACCCTGGGCACTTGCTATTATATGGGTATGACGGGATTCCTGATGGTGGCGCTGGTGGTGACGGCTATCTCTGTCTATGCGATGACGCTGGGTCCTGTGACGTGGACACTGTTGGCAGAGATCTTCCCTCATCGTATCCGAGGCGTTGCGATGGCTACGTGCACTTTCGCCCTTTGGGTGGGCTGTTGTACGCTGACATTCTCATTCCCCTCAATGAATGCGGCTCTGGGATCGAGTGGCACTTTTTGGATATATAGTGCTATCTGCGTCTGTGCTTTCCTCTTCCTCTTCCGCCATTGTCCTGAGACAAAAGGCAAGTCATTGGAAGAACTTGAGCGTGAACTGGTAAATGAATCGTAAATATTTATAATGATGGTAAAAGCCTGGAGAGAAATAGTGACGATTCCGACATACGAAGTCGGAAAGCCTGAGAAGAATCCGATGTTCTTGGAGAAGCGGGTCTATCAGGGATCGAGTGGTGTGGTGTATCCTTATCCCGTTATCGAATCAATCAGCGACGAGAAGGTTGACAAAGACTACAAGGCTGTCTATATCGAGAATGAATATATCAAGGTGATGATATTGCCCGAATTGGGTGGCCGTATCCAAATGGCCTATGACAAGATTAAACAGCGCCACTTCGTGTACTACAACCATGTCATCAAACCGGCCCTTGTGGGACTGGCAGGTCCTTGGATCTCTGGTGGCATCGAGTTCAACTGGCCCCAGCATCATCGTCCCAGTACCTTCATGCCCGTCGACTGTACCATCGTGGAGAATGAGGACGGCTCGGTGACGGTGTGGGTGAACGAGATGGAGCGGATGTTCCATCAGAAAGGGATGGCGGGCTTTACCTTACGTCCGGGCTGTGCCTATTTGGAGATACAAGGCCGTGTGAGCAACCGTACCCCTCTGCCGCAGACTTTCCTCTGGTGGGCTAACCCAGCAGTCGAGGTGAACGATGAATACCAGAGTGTATTCCCTCCTGATGTGAATGCCGTCTTCGATCATGGCAAGCGTGCCGTATCTTCGTTCCCCATAGCCACGGGTACCTATTATAAGATGGATTACTCGGCAGGCGTGGATATCTCGAATTACAAGAACATCTTTGTGCCGACGAGTTATATGGCAGTGAACTCGAAATACGACTTCGAAGGTGGCTATGAGAATGATACAAAGGGTGGCATGCTGCATGTGGCCTCTCATCATTACTCGCCTGGCAAAAAACAATGGACCTGGGGTAATGGTGACTTCGGACGTGCCTGGGATCGTAACTTGACTGACGAATATGAAGGCAAGGGCTTCCGGCCTTATATTGAACTGATGGCTGGTGTGTATACCGAGAACCAGCCAGACTTTGCGTGGCTGATGCCTTATGAGGAGAAGCAGTTTGTGCAGTATTTCATGCCTTACCGTGAGATTGGTATCGTGAAGCAGGCCTCCAAGGATTTCATCATGAATATCGAGGAAGTTTCTGACTGCAAGGCACAGTTTAAGATTCTGGCTACCTCAAAACAGAAAGTGAGAATCATACTCGAGGATGATATAGAATATTATAATAAGGTGGTGACACTGAGCCCGGAAGAGGTGCTTGTGGAAACGGTGGAAACGGGTAAGGAACATCTTGCCGCCCTTCACCTGACCATTGACCGAGCAGACCATCCGAGAAGATTACCCTTGTTGGACTGGTATGCTGAGCCTGACGAGATCCGTCCTATCCCTGATGCCGCCGAGGCTGCCCTGTCGCCGCAGGAAACGAAGACTATTGACCAGCTCTATCTGACAGGACTCCATTTGGAGCAATACCGTCATGCCACATGGAGTGCCCTTGACTACTACGAGGAAGCCCTGCGCCGTGATCCACAGGACTATCGCTGTAACATGCAAATGGGACTCTGGTATCTGCGTCGTGCCCGTTTCGAGAAGGCCAAGGACTATCTGCAGACGGCGGTGAAGGTACAGAAAAAACGTAATCCGAACCCCTACGATGGCGAGGCGCTGTTCTATTTAGGTGTTGTCAATAAGTTCCTGAATAGGACGCAGGTGGCTTACGACTGCTTCTGGAAGTCTACATGGAATAAGGCATGGGCTGATGCCGGCTATTTCGAGGCAGCCTGTATCAGTATGGCCGATGAGCGTTGGGAGGATGCCCTCGACGAACTGGAGCGGGCCCTCATCAGTAACAGCCACAACCACAAGGCTCGTGCCATGAAGGCTGTCGCCCTGCGCAAACTGGGACGCAAGGACGAAGCGCTCGCCTGGATTCAGGAGTCGTACAAGATTGATCCCTTCAATTATGTCTGCATGATGGAAGAACATTTGCTGACGGGTTCTGATGCACCTCTGAACCGTATGGCCGAACTGATGCATGACAATATCTGCAATTATCATGAGACAGCCCTCGACTATGCCCAGGCAGAACAGGAAGACGAGGCCGTGAAGGTATTACAGACGGCTATTGACAGAGGGGTTGAAGAGTCGCCGCTTACCTATTATTATATGGCTTACTGGAACAAGATGTCAACAGCCATCGGCTATTTGAAGAAGGCTTCTGAGGCGAGTCCAGACTATTGCTTCCCCAACCGTTTGGAGGATGCTGCTATCCTGAAAGCGTTGATTGATATGGCTTTCTTCGATGATGCAAAGGCGCTTTACTATCTGGGGTGTCTGTATTATGACAAACGGCAGTACGATCTGGCCAAGAAGTATTGGGAACAGTCGGAGCAGGCGGACACATCCTTCCCCATCATACACCGTAATCTGGCGCTGCTTTACTTCAATAAGGAACACGACCCGGAACGTGCCTTACAGCACATGGAGCGTGCCTTCCATCTCGATGAGACAGATGCCCGTATGCTGATGGAGCTGGACCAACTATACAAGCGCCTCCAGCGTCCGCATCAGCAGCGGCTGGACTTCCTGCGACAGTATCCGCAACTGATCCAGCAGCGCGACGATCTTGTGCTTGAAGAGATCACCCTCCTCAACCAATTAGGCCACTATGAGGAGGCTTTGGCTAAACTTGATGCCCATCTGTTCCACCCTTGGGAAGGTGGCGAAGGCAAGGTGCCGGCCCAGTATCAGATCTGTCGTGTGGAACTTGCGAAACAGGCACTGCTGGCTGGCAAGGATGGTGAGGAGCAGGCCATCAGGCTACTTAACGAGTGTTTCGAATATCCGCACTATCTCGGTGAGGGTAAACTCTATGGGGCTCAGGAAAATGACTTTTATTATCTGTTGGGAGTGGCCTACGATGCGCTTGGCCATAAAGAGAAGGCCCTTGAGTGCTGGGAGGAAGCCACGAAGGGGCCGCAGGAACCTGCCGCTGCCATGTATTATAACGATGCCAAGCCTGATAAGATATTCTATCAAGGCATGGCACTCTTGAAATTAGGACGCAAGGATGAGGCTCATGGACGCTTCTACCGTCTTATCAACTACGGGAAGCAGCACATCTTCGAGAAACAAGTGATGGACTACTTCGCCGTTTCATTGCCAGACTTGCTAATCTGGGAAGGCAACGCCGGGCACCAACTCTCAGAACTTGACCAGAGGAACCTCATCCACTGTAAGTACATGCTTGCCCTTGGCTACTACGGCATGGGCGATGAGGCGCATGCGCTGAAATATCTGGAGGAGGTGGAGGCCCTTGACATCAATCATCAGGGTGTTCAGCAATTCCGTTCGCTGATAGAGGCAAGGCTATAAGGCGTTTTATCTCATAGCAAGGGCCTTCTCTTCGGCAGCCTCCATGATCTGCCGTTCACCAGGGCCTTTGTCATTGATTCCACAGAGGTGAAGGATGCCGTGGATGATCACACGGTGCAGTTCTTCGTTGTAAGGACGTCCGAACTTGTCGGCATTGGTGAAGATAGTGTCGAGTGAGATGTATAGGTCGCCACTGATGGTCTTCCCCTCCGAATAGTCAAAAGTGATGATGTCGGTATAATAATCATGGCCGAGGAATTCGTTGTTCACCTCCAGGATCTTGTCATCGTTGACGAACATATAACCAATCTCTCCAATCCGCTTGCCGTATGATTCAGCCACCTTACGGATCCAATTGGAGGTCTCACGCTTTTTGATATTGGGGAACTTCACCCCTTCTGCTTGATAGGTAATCATCTTGGTATTTACGATTTACTGATTTACGATTTATATATTGCGGTAGCAAATACTTCACTCTCACTTTTTTGGCAAAAAAGCCGTAACATCAACGCCAAAGTGGGACAGTTCCCGCAGGGCGCTCGACGATACGCTGGCCAGTTCTGGCTCCGTATAGAGCAGGATGGTTTCGATGCCGCCCAGACGACGGTTGAAGTCTGCCTGCCACTGTTCATACTCGAAGTCACTCACTGTACGGACACCTTTCACGATGAACTGCGCGCCTTCGGCTTTGGCGAAGTCCATCGCCAGTCCGTGGTAGGCCTTCACCACGATGCGCTGCTCATCGGCATACAAGTCGCTAATCACCTTGATGCGTTCCTCTGCCGACGGCATATCAGGCTTATGGACATTGTCGCCCACGACGCCGATCACCAGCCTGTCGAACAGCGGCAGGGCGCGTCGCACAATAGAGTCGTGCCCGATGGTAAAGGGATTGAAACTCCCGACGAATATTCCTGTCTTTATCATTTCTCCTTACTCCTTCTCTCCTTACTCCTTCTCTCCTTACTCCTTCTCTCCTTACTCCTTCTCTCCTTAATCAAACAGATTCGGCTCCATGATGTTGCCACCATAAGGATTCCGTCCAAAGTGGTGATAGGCCAGTTCTGTAACCATACGCCCACGCGGTGTCCGCTTGATGAAGCCCTCCATGATGAGGAATGGTTCGTAGACCTCCTCGACGGTACCTGCATCCTCGCCGATGGCTGTGGCGATAGTGGTGATACCCACAGGACCGCCCTTGAACTTGTCGATGATGGTCAGCAGGATCTTGTTGTCGATCTCGTCAAGGCCGTATTGGTCGATGTTCAGGGCCGTCAGGGCAATCTTCGTGATCTTCGTGTCTATCTTGCCGTTACCCTTCACTTGGGCGAAGTCACGCACCCGTCTCAGCAGGGCGTTGGCGATACGGGGCGTACCTCTCGAACGGCCGGCAATCTCCAAGGCTGCATCCTCTGTAATGGGCACGGCCAGGATATTGGCTGAGCGCTCGACAATCTTCTGCAGCGTCTCAGGCTCATAGTACTCCAAGTGCATATTGATGCCGAAACGCGCCCTCAGTGGTGCCGTCAGCAGTCCACTGCGGGTAGTAGCACCCACTAGCGTGAACGGGTTCAGGTCTATCTGGATGCTTCGTGCCGAGGGACCCTTGTCGATCATGATATCGATACGGTAGTCCTCCATCGCTGAATAGAGGTATTCCTCCACGACAGGTGACAGACGGTGGATCTCGTCGATGAAAAGCACATCGTTCTTCTCTAACGAGGTGAGGATGCCGGCTAAGTCGCCAGGTTTGTCAAGCACAGGACCGCTGGTAATCTTGAATCCCACGCCCAACTCATTGGCAATGATATTCGAGAGCGTCGTCTTACCCAGTCCAGGAGGACCGTGTAGCAGAGTGTGGTCGAGAGGTTCACCACGATACTTGGCAGCCTCTACGAACACCTGCAGGTTCTCCACCACCTTTTTCTGACCGCTGAAGTCAGAAAAGGCCAATGGTCGCAAGGCGTTCTCGAAGTCTTTCTCACCTTGGGAGAACCGTTCTTCACGTATGTCAAAATCCTCATCTATCATAATCTGCGTGCAAAATTACGAAATAAATTATAAATCTTGGCATGCAAAGGGCATAAAATTCTGCTTCATCGTTTTTATTTCACAATTATTGTGTAATTTTGCGGGCTGAAACTAATTAATAATAGGTAATATGAAGACAAAGAATCTTATTTCAATGATGTTCGGCTGCCTGGCAGCCCTGTGTGTCACCTCCTGTCTGGGTGATGACGACAACAACAACAATTCTTCGAGCACCCTCTCGAAATCCCAGATTGCACAATGCTTTATGACCGTTAAGGGTGACTATACCGGTGATCTGCTTTATTTGGCGAAGGCGGATGATGGTCTGACAGAACAAGTGGATACATTAGTGGGGGAATGGTCTATCCCTACGGATAGTACACTGATCATCTACGACTTCCCTGCCAAAGTGCTCGCTGAGTTTGTGTCGCATACAGGATTGAAGAAGGCGCTGGCCGAAGCACCCAACCAAGACGTCAAGTGCCAGACTAGGTATGTGAATGTGTCACCCGTGCAGTTTCTGGTCAATCCCCGCACACTTGAATATGATCTCTTCTATGACGGAAGCACTCATAAGGTGCATGTCGTGTTCTTCGGTGAGAACACCTATTCTTTCGCTTCTTTTGATGCTGAATCGAATGATATGATGGTGAAGATTATCCCCGCCTATCTCTATGTAGATGAGAAGATGACAAGTTATCTGACCCAGTCTCAGATTATCTTCCTCGGCAAGCGGTAAATCACCAATTTATACTTTTTATAGTTTTTTTAGATTCCAATTGTTTGTTGGTTGAGGGAATTTTTGTACCTTTGCAGCCGGTTACGCTTTTCCAAAACGGACAACTTTTCGTCGGCCTGAGGAGAAAAAGTTTCCCAAAACGGACAACTTCCGTGTGCGAAAGTGGCATAAACATTAACAAACAATACAATGGAAATTAAAAACTTTACCATTACGAAGCGAGACGGGTCGCAGGCCCAGTTCTCTTTGGACAAAATCATGAATGCCATCGTCAAGGCGTTCGAGAGTGTGAATGAACCCGCAGATCTTGGAACCATCTCCAAGATCATCAGCCATCTGGACATCCACGATGACATCACGGTGGAGAATATCCAGAACCAGGTGGAGGAAGCCTTGATGCGCGAAGGCTTCTATCACGTAGCCAAGTCGTTCATCCTCTATCGCCAGACGCACTCCGAGGATCGTGACACTTTGGAGAAGATGATGTTCCTCTCTGAGTACACCGAGTCGGTGAATGCCGCCACGGGTTCGAAGTACGATGCCAATGCCAACGTGGAGCACAAGAACATCGCCACGCTGATCGGTGAGTTGCCCAAGTCGAACTTTATCCGTCTGAACCGTCGTCTGCTGACAGATCGTATTAAGAAGATGTACGGAAAGGAACTGGCCGATGAATACATCGACAAGCTGACACACCATTTTATATATAAGAATGACGAGACCTCGCTGGCCAACTACTGTGCCTCTATCACGATGTACCCCTGGCTCATCGGTGGTACGGTGGCTATCGGTGGCAACAGCACAGCCCCCACGAACCTTAAGTCGTTCGCTGGCGGATTCGTCAACATGGTGTTCATGGTATCGTCGATGTTGAGCGGTGCCTGTGCCACACCCGAGTTCCTCATGTACATGAACTATTTCATCGGCAAGGAGTACGGTCCCGACTACTGGAAGCATCCTGAGCAGCAGGCTGACCTCTCGCTGAAGAAGCGCACCATCGACAAGGTCATTACCGACTACTTCGAGCAGATCGTCTATACGCTGAACCAGCCTACTGGTGCCCGTAACTATCAGGCCGTGTTCTGGAACATCGCCTACTACGACAAGTACTACTTCGAGTCGATCTTCGGCGACTTTTACTTCCCCGATGGCTCAAAGCCCGATTGGGAGAGCCTCTCTTGGCTGCAGAAGCGCTTTATGAAGTGGTTCAACAAGGAGCGCACGAAGACCCTGCTGACCTTCCCCGTAGAGACGATGGCCCTGCTCACCGACGAGAACGGCGACTGCAAGGATCCCGAGTGGGGAGAGTTCACGGCTGAGATGTACTCAGAGGGACACTCGTTCTTCACCTATATGAGCAATAATGCTGACTCTCTGAGTTCTTGCTGCCGTCTGCGCAACGAGATTACCGACAACGGCTTCAGCTATACCCTTGGTGCAGGTGGCGTTTCGACAGGTTCGAAGAGCGTGCTCACCATCAATCTGAACCGTTGCATCCAGTTCGCCGTGAACCATGAGATTAACTATCTCGACTATCTGGGTCACGTCATCGACCTCTGCCACAAGGTACAGTTGGCTTACAACGAGAACCTGAAGGAACTCCAGTCTCACGGCATGCTGCCCCTCTTCGATGCAGGCTACATCAACATCGGCCGTCAGTACCTCACCATCGGTATCAACGGACTCGTGGAGGCTGCTGAGTTCATGGGCCTGAAGATTACGCCTAACGACGAGTACCTGCACTTCGTACAGGGTATCCTCGGACTCATCGAGCAGTATAATAAGAAGTATCGCACGAAGGACGTGATGTTCAACTGTGAGATGATTCCTGCCGAGAACGTCGGCGTGAAGCACGCCAAGTGGGATCGTGAGGATGGCTACTTCGTGCCCCGCGACTGCTACAACTCGTACTTCTACGTGGTAGAGGACAACTCGCTGACCATTCTCGACAAGTTCAAGCTGCATGGTGCGCCCTATATTGAGCATCTTACGGGTGGTTCTGCCCTCCACATGAACCTCGAGGAGCATCTCTCCAAGGAGCAGTATCTGCACCTGCTGAAGGTCGCTGCTCAGGAAGGCTGTAACTATTTCACCTTCAATATCCCCAACACCGTCTGCAACGACTGCGGCCATATCGACAAGCGCTATCTGAAGGAGTGTCCGCACTGCCACTCGAAGAACGTGGACTATATGACTCGTATCATCGGCTATCTGAAGCGCGTCTCGAACTTCTCGCAGGCCCGTCAGGAGGAGGCAGCCCGTCGTTATTACGCTATGGCAGACTAAGCGATGCTGAAGTACGTCAACTCCGATATTGTATTCCAGGAGATACCCGACGAAGTGACACTGGCAATTAACATCTCTAATTGCCCGTGTCACTGTCCTGGGTGTCACAGCCATTATCTCTGGGAGGACGTAGGCCTGCCGTTGAATACGAATGCCATCGACGACTTCGTGGATGAATACGGCAAGAACCTCACCTGTATCGCCTTTATGGGTGGCGACAGCGACCCCAGGGGTGTGAACCAACTGGCACAGTACGTCCACGAGGAGTATCCGCAATTGCGTGTAGCCTGGTACAGTGGTCGCACCGTCATCTCTGCTGCCATCAATAAGGAAGACTTCGATTACATTAAGATTGGTCCTTTCATCAAACACCTGGGCCCCTTGAAGAAGCCCACCACCAACCAGCGCCTCTACCGCAACAACGGCGACGGCGAATTCGAAGACATCACCTCCCGCTTCTGGCCTCATTCGTAGCAGGGCAGGTCTGCTTGTGCGATTGTAATAATGGAAGCCGCCGACATTCACATGCCGGCGGCTTCTACCGTCATCACGACAGAGTATGAGATGTCTCTTGGAAAAGTCGTCGAAAAAATCCCAGGAAGTCGTCGAAAGGTAGTTGGAGGCGGAGGATAATCACTCTATCTTTGCACCAGAATTTGAAAATCGAATAGAAATAATAAAAAAGCAAAGATATGAAACAGATTAGAATTTTCTTGAGTGTGATGATGTTGACGATGTCGGCAGTAGTAATGGCCCAGACCACCGTGAAGGGCGTGTTGATGGACGAGACCTTAGGCGAGGCAGAGCCCTTTGCCACCGTCCGCGTGTTCAAGGCTGGCAAGACGGACAAGCCCGTCGCCATGTTCCTCACCAAGGAAGACGGACAGTTCTCAGAGAAGATCAACGGTAAGGGTAAGTTCGACATCGTGTTCAGTAGCGTGGGTAAGGAGGATTTCCGCCAGACCATCGAACTGAATAACGAAGGTGTGCTGGATCTCGGCACCTTATATATTAAGGAGAACGAGAATGTGCTGAAGGGTGTGGAGATCGTCGCCCAGAAGCCGCTGGTGAAGATGGAGGTGGACAAGATGAGTTACAACGTGGCCGACGATGAGGACTCGAAGTCGAACACCGTGCTCGATATGCTCCGCAAGGTGCCTATGGTGACGGTCGATGGTCAGGACAACATCACCGTGAATGGTTCTTCTTCGTTCAAGGTGTATGTCGACGGTATGCCCAACGTGATGTTCTCCTCGAACCCCTCGATGGTGTTCAAGAGCATGCCCGCCACAGCCGTGAAGAGCATTGAGGTGATCACCAATCCTGGTGCGAAGTACGATGCCGAGGGCGCTTCAGGAGTGCTGAACATTGTGATGAACAAGCAGACTCCCGCTGCTGGCGGCATGCCTTCACAGAGTTATAGTATGAACGGCTACAACGGTACCATCCGTGCCCAGGCAGGCACCAAGCAGCTGGGTGGTAGCGCCTTCGTCAGCGGCCAGCAGGGTAAGTTCTCTTACAGCGTGAATGCCATGACCTCGTACAACAAGCCTGGCGATACCAAGACCGAATTGGAGCAGATTCAGGACAACGGTGTGTCGCAGATGATGACCTCCAGCAACGATGTGAAGACCCCGTTCACGATGGGAAGTCTGTCGCTGGGTTATCAGATTGACGAGATGAGCGCCTTGAACCTGACGGCACAGATCAACTCGATGTCGATGAAGAGTAATGGTACCACGACTACCATGATGGACGGCTATGACGTCGCCGACTTCAGTTACGACAGCAGCACGGATATGAAGAACTCACGTACCTCTTTCAGCGGAAGCCTCGACTATCAGCGCTTCTTCAACAAGGAACGCACCCAGTCGCTCGCCCTCACCTATCAGCTGAACTACAGCCCCTCTTCTACGGAGATGACCAACAACTTCGGCGGAACCCGTGGTATAGGACTGCCTGACTTGACGAGTCGTTACTCGGAGAACGACGACAAAACCACCAACCACACCTTCCAGCTCGACTACACGATGCCCCTCGGCACTGGTCAGACCCTAAGCCTCGGCGGTAAGCTGCAGTTCCACGACGCCACCTCTGAGTCGAAGTACTACCTGAAGGGTGTCTACGATCCCACGACGAGTTCTGACTATGAGTACAAGAACTCCATCCTCGCAGGCTATGGCGAATATGCCGGCAACTTCAACAAGTTAGGCGTGAAGACGGGTGTTCGTTATGAATACACCTGGCAGGATGTGGAGTACCGTCTTGGCAACGGCACCAACTTCAGTACCAACTACGGCAACCTCGTGCCCTCCGCCAGCCTCCAGTACACCATCTCACAGGGCAGCAACCTCGGCTTCACCTACAATATGCGCATCAGCCGCCCTGGTATCTCTTACCTGAACCCCTACGTCGACAAGACCAATCCCATCGCCCTCAGCTATGGTAACCCCAACCTCGATGTGGAGAAGGCACATAACATCTCGCTGGTGTACAACATGTTCACCCCGAAGCTGATGGTTAACCTGAACCTGCACCATAACTTCACCGACAACGCCATCTCGCAGTACAGTTTCTACGACAGCAACAACCTGCTGAACACCACTTACGGCAATGTCGTACAGCGTCACCAGACGGGTCTAAATGCCTATGTGAACTACCTGTTGACTCCCAAGACACGCCTCTTTATGAATGGCGGTGTCAACTACCTCAGTCTGAACAGCGACGAACTGAACCAGAGCAATAGCGGATGGACGGCCAACATTATGGCAGGTCTGCAGCAGACGCTCCCCTGGGACCTGAAGCTCAGCGCCTTCCTCATCACCTCTACGAAGAACTACACCCTGCAGGGATGGAGCGGTGGATTCAATATCCTGACTGCCAGCCTCTCGAAGTCACTCTTTAACGACAAGCTCACACTGGGCGTGCAGGGTATCATGGGCCTCAACAAAGGTGGCAACCTGAACATCGAGAGCAGCAGCCGCGGACAGAACTTCACGAGTTACTCCAATGTCAAAGTGCCCATCTACGGCGTGACCTTCACCGTCAGTTACACCTTCGGCAACAGCAAGGTCAGAGCCAAGCAGCACGTGAACCGCGTACAGAACGACTTCATCGAGCAGCAGTCTCAGGGTGAGATCATCAACAACGCCGGCTCTGGCAGTACCTCTGGCAACGGCACAATGCCACAGTAAGATTTTAAAGACCACGAATTACACGAATTTCACGAATTATTCTAAACATCTGCATAGTAATTAGTGAAATTCGTGTAATTCGTGGTTTATTAATAAAGGAATTTGGTTGTTTCAGAATTAATGTATATCTTTGCAGCATGAAAGTAAGAATCACGCGACAGGACATTACGTTCTACGGGCTGCAGGTAGCAGGTTGGCTGGCATTCCTGATGGTGCCTGCCATCTCTGCATTCATCGCCACGCAGAGTTGGACGGGAGCCGTGAGGGCTTTTGACGTCAATGCCAGGATCCACTGGACGTCGGCCGCTATCTACTTCGTCAATGCCCTCATCCTCGTGCCTTGGGGATACTATCACAATCGCCGTTGGATGTTCTGGCTGGGCAATGCCATGATTCTCGCAGGATTGGCCTACTTCTTTTTCCATGACTTTAACCCAAAGGCGTTCGCAAGCCACATCCCTAACGAGCGCTACCGTCAGTATGCCCTTATCAGTTTCTACTCCTCGGCCCTCGTTGCCATTCTCATGAGTGCCTTTCTTGCCGGGATAGCCCTGTTAGTGCATCACGTGCGCCGTTCGATGGTCATCAAGCAGCAGCTGAAGGAGGAGCAGCAGAAGCGAACGGAGGCAGAACTCGAGTGGCTAAAGAACCAGTTGAACCCGCATTTCCTGTTCAATACGCTGAACAATATCTCGTCGCTCGTGCAGATCGATGCCGATAAGGCGCAGGATGCCATCGCCCAACTGAGTGACCTGATGCGCTATGCGATGTACGAGACGCGCCGTGAGACGGTGCCCATTCAGGGGGAGGTAGAGTTTATGCGCAACTATATCGAACTGATGAAACTGCGCTGCAACGACAAGACGACTGTTGATTATCAATTATCAATTGTCAATTATCAATTAGAGCTTGCTCCGCTACTCTTCATCTCGCTCATCGAGAATGCCTTCAAGCACGGCGTGAGCAGCAGCCGGCCTTCGAAGATCGATATCCGCATGGAGCAGCAGGACGACCAACTCGTCTTCACCTGCGACAACACCAACTTCCCCAAAGACGACACAGACCGCAGCGGCTCCGGCATCGGCTTGGAGAACACCCGTCGCCGTCTCGACCTCATCTATCCAGGTCGCTACACCTGGGAGCAGTCCCTCGAAGGCGACATCTACCACGTCCGCATCACTATAAAAAAGTGAAGAAGTAATCATCGCTCGGCTTTGCCGCTTTTACAAAGGCGACAGCCGACTAAAAGAAAGTTCAAAGTTCAAAGCTCAAAGTTCAAAGTTTATGACTTGTATCATCGTCGACGACGAGCCGCTGGCTGTCAAACTCCTGGAGTCCTTTGTTTCCAAGACGCCAGACCTGACACTCCTGGCCTCATTTACCGACTCTGTCGAGGCCATCAATGCCGTCAAGGGACAGAAGCCCAATCTCCTCTTCCTCGACATCCAGATGCCTGACCTCAACGGTATGGAACTCGCCCACATGATACCCTCAGAGACACGTGTCATCTTCACCACCGCTTTTAAGGAATATGCCTTCGAGAGTTATGAGGTCAAGGCCCTCGACTTCCTCTTGAAGCCCATACGTTATAATAAGTTCATTGCCGCTGTGGATAAGGCAAGGGAGTGGTTTACGAGGAGTGAGGAGTGTGGAGTGAGGAGTGAGGATACTCAAGTGGCAGATTCTTCCCTCCAAGGTAATCTCACTCCACACTCCACACTCCACACTCCTCGAACAATCTTCCTCAAAGTCGACGGCGAATACCGCCAGATAGCCATCAGCGACATCATCTACGTCAGTGGCATGAAGGATTACGTGATGTTCTACCTCGACAGCGAACGTCGTCCGCTTGTCACCCATCTCACGATGAAGTCCGTCGAGGATATGCTGCCCACACAGCAGTTTATGCGCGTACATCGTTCTTTTATCGTCTGTCTCGACAAGATCCGCAAGGTGGACCGCAACGACTGCATCTATATCGGTGAGGAGATCATCCACGTCACCGAGGCCTATCTCCCTGCCTTCCAGCAGTACCTCAATTCGAAGTTTCCTGGGAAATAGTAAAGGTGAATAATTAGAAACAAAATAAAATATCAAAAGTATGAAAAAATCAACTATGGTAAAAGGTCTGGTGATAGGTGTTTCACTTTTTCACCTTCTCGCCTTTTCATCTTTATCTGCAACCGCAACCAACAAGACCTTCCCCCTCAAGGGATCCTTCGTCAGTCCTGCCGATAAACACATTCTTTACGCAGGCCGTATCTGTTTTACCAACCCAGAGCGTCCTGCTTGGAACTATCCTGGCGTTCAGATTGTGGCCGCCTTCGAAGGAACATCGCTGAAGATGATGGCCAAGCCCAAGAGTGGCTATTTCATGGCGCAGATTGACCAGGCAGAACCCTTCAAGGTTGCCTTCCGTGGAGAGCGAGACTCTGTGGTGACCCTCGCCACAGCCCTGCCAGACAGTCGTCATACCGTCCGGCTGATGTACGCCATCGAGGGTTATGAGTTCTATCCAGAGTTCTGGGGCTTTATTATAGATGAAGGCAAATCGCTTGTCGATGCCCCAGCCTTCCCTTCAAGAAAGATCGAATTCATCGGCAATTCCATCACCTGCGGCTATGGCAATGAGGGTATGCTCAAGGAGGAACACTTCGAATATGAAACGGAGAACCACTATTATTCTTACGCCTCCATCACAGCCCGCAATCTTAATGCCCAGCATTGGGTGGTGGCCCGTAGCGGCATCGGAGCCTACCGTAACTACGGTGAGGCCAAGACGGGATCTCCTCGCAGTTGTATGCCTGTGCAGTATGAATATACAGGTTATGCCTATGACTTGGATCTGCGTAAAGAAGCGTCATTCCTTAAGGAGAAGTGGGACTTCAGCCGTTATCAGCCCGATGTCGTCTGCATCAACCTCGGCACCAACGACCTCTCCACCAACAACTACGACTTGAAACTCCTCAAGCAGGGGTATCAGAAGTTGTATAAGCTGGTTCGCCAGCACAATCCAAAGGCGAAGATTGTATTCCTCACAGGCACTATGCTCTACAACCAGGAGTTGCAGGAGGCCCGCCAACTGCTCGACGAGGTGACTGCTGAGGCTCAGAAGGCTGGTGATAAGGAGGTTTATCGTTTCGATATGGCCCACATCGACGGAGAGGTTTTCTTGGGCAACGACTGGCACCCTAACATCTATCAGGATGAGAAGATGGCCGGCGAGCTCACCGCCTATCTCCGAGGACTGATGAAATGGTTCTAAAATAATAATCCCCGCCAGCCGGCGGGGATTAATAGTAGTTCTCAGCTTATTTGCTGTTTCCTATCACTTTCGAGATATCCATGATCATACCGCCGTTGCCGCTCATGATCTGAGGCATCTTGCCGTCCCATTTCTCGATCATGTCCTCCTGGACGATCATCGGTGAGAGCGATGCGGCGATGGTGCGGTTGTAGTATGCCTCTGCGTCGGCCTTGATCTTCATGGCCTTGGCGTTACCCTCGGCCTTGGCGACAGCAATCTTCGCATTGGCCTCAGCCTCCTTCACCTCGTTCTCGGCCTTCAGGGCACTCTGGATGGCCGTGTTCTTGGCGTCGATCATCGAGAGCAGCGACGATGGCGGCGTAATCTTCGAGGTGAACTCCTCCACGAGGAAACCCTCAGCCATCAGCGACTTCTCCAGACGGGCACGGACGTCGCGCTCGAAGTTGGCACGGTTCGACATCAGCGAGTCTGAGGTGTACTGGTTGGCGCAGGTGCGGTAGGCCTCGTAGATACAGGTGCGGATGTAGCCCTCTTCTAGTTCCTTCACCCCCACACGGTATTTGGTGAAGATGTCGCAGGCCTTGTCTGGGTTGATGCGATAGGCGATGGTGGGGTCCATCTCAAAGAGCGAGGCGTCTTTGGCGTTCACGGAGAAGGTCTCATACTGCTTCCGCTGTGTGAAGGTGGGGTAGGTGAACACGTTGGTGGTGATAGGGTTGTAGAACACCCAACCCTTGCACGTGCCTTCCACACCGCCGTAGTCCTGCTCGTTGAGCGACCACTTGTGGAAACGGATACCCACTTCGCCCGAGTCAACTACGGTGCAACAGACAGAGAACAGGATCAGCACCGCAGCGATGCTTCCTCCGACAATGGCTAATAATCGATAATTCTTATTCATCGTTTCTATTCTTAATGGTTATGCGTCGGCAAAGATAGTACATTTTCCCCAATCCACCAAGAAACATGAGGAAATTTTGGTACTAAGATTCGTTAAGATGCCAAGTCACGCTGTTGGAGATGCCAAGTCATGGTGTTGGAGATGCCTGTTATGGAGGTATACTAAGCATTACTTACTCTGTCAGTAGGCATCCCTTACTGTTATGGAAGGCATCGGCATGAACGTTAACTATATACCTTTATCTTTTATGATGCATCAAAAAATACGTTGTAGCTGATTTTGTGCCGAGACCTCCCGTCGCCTTTGGATATACCTGTGTTTATCGGGTTTTCAGCACGGGAGGTCTCCTAATAAGACCTCCCTTACATCTCCCATAGACCTCCCGTCGGTTCCCTCGCGCGATCCTTTATAAATATATCATCAGCCAGGAAATTTACTATTTCAGGAGTTTCACGCAGTTTGAAGAAGTGGGAGTTCAAATGGGAGGTCTAAGGGAGGTCTACGGGAGGTCTTCAAACAAGACCTCCCGTCTTAAAACCCCGATAAACACAGGTGTTTCCAAAGGAAACGGGAGGTCTGACGCTTTTTCGGCTTGCACTTCATTTATCAAGACCCAGTTGATCCTGATTTTTTGTTTTGGCAATACACTTTTGTCAATAAAATTCACAAAAAGACATTTCAGCGCGATGCCTTTGTATCTGCTTGATATTCAGACAGTTGTAAAGCTCCTGTTTTGAACTAAGGAAAACAGGAGTTTAAAGTAAGCAAACTGGGAGTTTAGTTACTGCAAACTCCCAGTTTGGACTATCTAAAGTCCGTTCTTTCTCCTTGCTTTCTAAACTTGTAAAACAATTTCAACCCTCAAGAAAATGGTCACATGGTTACACTTGTAACCGTAACCTATTTGGCAAGACAAACGCTTGTTGGAGGAATTTGCTTACCTTTGCAACTGGATATTGTTTCAGGCCTTGGAATATATACTCCAGGTCATGGAATATATATTCCAAGGCCTGAAACATCGAGAACTCAATAGAGGACAAAAAATAGCACTAAGTATAAGAATACAAAGATAACGATTATGACAAATTATGAAGATTAACAATCTACCATCACATTGAGGACTTGTTGTTCGGAGCACGAAGGCTTGATGATAGCAACACGAACCTTTCATAATGCCAGTACGAAGCGTAGATAATCACAGCAACAAGGCTTTATAATCATCGGAATGTATAAAATGAAGGACATAAAAGTTCCTTACCCTTCTGTGTCCTACTATCTGATACCCATCACTGAAAAGCGAACGCCCTCAGCATAGCTGGCATCAAGCATTAGTGCATAGCCCATGCTTTCAGCCAGCTGGCGGGCAAGTGTTAGCCCAAGCCCAATGGTTTGACTGTCTTCAGAGAGACGCACAAATGGGTCGAATAGACATTCTGCATATTTCGGGGAGATGGTAGGGCCGTCATTTGCAATCGATATGCTGTATGTTCCGTCTGATGCACTCTGACAACTCATCTTTACAGCACCGCCAGGGGCGTATCTGTCAGCATTCGACAAGAGACAATTGATGATTTCTTGCATGGCATGTTGATTAGTCAGGATGTTTACGTCATCATCAACATCTGTAGCAAAATCAAAGGTCAAGTCGTGATTACGCAAATCATAGCTGTTTAATGTGGCCAAGGCTATCTCATTCAGACCTACCAGGTCGTTCTTCTCCATTTTCGTTTTCTCATCTGTAAGACATAATTCCATCAGTTCGTGGACAGACGATGCTACGTGATGAGCACATTGACTGATTTCAGAGCGCATCCGCATGTACTCTTCTTGAGATATCTGATGATTGACGTCATCAGCTATTAATTCTGAAGCCATAGTCAGTGTTACGAGTGAGGAGCACAAGGCATTCTGGCAGATTTCCCTCTGCTCCTTGCTGATGCCTGCGCCTCCATGAGCGTATGACCCTATGACAGGTTCTATCATCGCCTCAATACTGCGAGCTGCTTTGGCTATGTCCTGATAATGTTTGCTTCGCTCGTCAACAGGCAAACTGAAAGCAGGATCATTAAAGATCCGCGCATATCCTTGAAGCACCCTGACAGGAGAGTCTAATTGCTGTTTGAGAGAGCCGACGATAGCTCTCCTGATACCTCTGAGTTCGGCATTTCGTTCCTGTTCCTCTTGCAACTGCTGAAATTGTCTCTTCAGATGAAGATTCTTCTTATGTCTGTAAAATAGCATAGCTATCAGCATGGCGATGATGACAACACCCAGTCCGCTGATGATCCATAGCTCTTGACGGCGCAGTTTTGCCTTTTCCAGTTCTGCTTGTATCAAGTTGATGTCGTGTGTTATATCGCCCAGATTTTCTTCCAAGGCTTTGCGATTATCAATATGGACGAGACTATCTTTTATGATTTGTTCGCGATATGCCTTTTCCCACTCATGCATCGCATTGTAAACATCTAGTCGAAGTTCTGTTGCCACGAGTGGGACATCAATGCTATCGCACCATGCGAGTGCACTTTGGTAGTCATGATGCATAAGGCCGTGACATACCATCACCTGATAGAGATTAGTCGCGTTAAACTGGTCTGCTAAATTCTTCCGGATACTGTCGTATTGCTCAAAATACTGATTGAAAGAATCTAAGTCTCCCTGTTTATGGGCAATAATACAGCGATATCCCAGCACTCCACTATCGTACATTGGATTTTCAAGCATCGATTTGGGGAGGTGATCAAGACAAGACATCGCTTCGTCAGGATGGTTAAAACTTAGAGCCTGAGCAAGCGAAAGGTAGGTATTGAATACGGCCACAGTGTTTGTCAGGGTGTCAATTCCTTCAAGAGCACGTCGGAAATGCTTTTCACCCAGTTCCGGGTAATTACGGTTGGTATAATATAGCCCCATTGCCTGATTAGGAATATAGAGGTATTCCGTCTTTCCTCGTTCCTTTATATCGTCTGTTAGCAGATGTATCTCCGTGAAGGCACGATGAAAGTTCTTGTGGTTCATTTCGTAGATGATACGATTAAGCCATGCAGAATAGAATCTTTCCCAGTTCTTTTGTTTCTTCTGATAGTTCATGAGCACCTCTTCTGCCAGATAGAAAGCAGAATCATTGCCGCTCATTTGTGCTTGATATACTTGATTTGCTAATGTCTTTTCTTTCTCTGATACTTTTTGCTGGGCAGTGAGCGTTATGCTCACCGCCAGCATCAAGACAGCAAACGTTATCCTTTTCATCTTTTACCTTAACTCTAAAAATGCATGCAAAGTTACAAAATCTTCCGCAACTACAGACGACAAAACAGGTGGCAGAGTCAAAGTTTTGTTAATACTTCCACGATTTTTGTGAATTCTTCCACTTTTTGCTAATACTTTATGTCATTCTGGTTGCAACACGCTTCTTTCAGACTGCATCCATGCTGTCACCGTAACACCCTTGTGCTGTTTGAAAGCGGTACTGAAGGTGTGATAAGTACGGTATCCACATTGCTGTGACAGTTCCAGTGCAGTAACGGGGCGTGACTGGCTCACTGCTTCATGATATAACTGGATAAAATGGTCAATACGCAGACGGTTGATATAAACGTTGTAGGTGTCGCCCTGCTGTGAGAAATAGCTGCTCAGATAGGTACGATTCGTTCCGATGGCTACTGCAAGCTGTGAGAGTGTGAGGTCATGACGAAGATAAAGTTGAGTGGCCTCGCAATGGCTCTGCAGCATCGAACTGATGTCTAAGTTTGTATTTGCTGAGACAGATGATGTTTGAGTGGTATCTCCAGACAACACATCCGTATCGGATGGCAACAGCATCTGCAATGTTTCCACTCGCCAACTCAGGAATATGAGGATAATCAGTGTATTCACCTGGGAAAGATATTCATGAAACAGTTCTCCTAAATTTGAGGTGTAGGCGTAATAGAAAGCCAGAACTCCTGTCAGAAGTAGTAGACTTTGCCATACTTCTTTATATTCTAAGTCAGCATAGTTCTCGTGAAGCCATCGATCATACTGTATCAACGCGTGAACAGCATATATTATAAAAACGACTATAATGGCCACCTGGTAATAGAACATGTAATCCTTTACTTCAGGATTTTGCGCTATTATACCGTAAATAGCTATCACGATGATAGGAATATGGGCAACGAAGAAAGGCCACAACTGTCGCTTTCTGTCTTGCAACAGTCTCAGGAGGACTGCCATCACAAGCGGAACAAGTGTTATATAATCGAGCATGATAGCCACAATATCCCTTGTCAGTCTGTCATCTCTCAGCCATACTATACCAAGCATAGCCCACCACAGGTGACTCGCTGCTACAGCCGCAAAAAATGCTGCTGTCCAGTATCGTAGTTCTCTCGGTGGTACAACATGAGGCGCCAACGTACTTCTGAGAGCCACCAACATATAACAGCACTCCGTCAGCGCCAACATCGCTGCCCCACCGTAGAGCATCAGGAAAAACGGGTCTGAAAGCCCATATTGTTCATACATAACTCTACAATTTGTCTGCAAAGTTACTTATTTTACGACAAATGCAGGCAGGATAGTATAGGGTAGAGGCAGTATTTTGTAAATTTTTCCACAGTTTTTGTAAATTCTTCTAGTCTGGCAGATTGTATAAGGTTCTTTTCCAATCATTTTGCGGACATCCGCAAAATGATAATTGATATGCTCTCCTGCATTCTCACAAACCTTTTGTGCCCCCAGACGGCGGTAGTTATGGCATAATTTCCTGATTCCACCAAATTATTCTGTATTAATTTTGCATTCTCAATAAAATAGGTTATCTTTGCACACAAAAGTTGCAAACAAACGGTTTACGCTATGAATTTCCTTGAAGAAAAGATCCTCTCTGATGGCAACGTCAAGCAGGGTAACATCCTGAAGATCGACAATTTTCTCAATCACCAGATTGACATCGACATCATACGGCAGATAGCCTACGAACTGAAGCGCAGGTTCCGTGGTGTCGAAGTGAACAAAATCCTGACCATCGAGGCCAGCGGTATCGCCATTGCCACGATGCTGGGCCATGTTTACGACGTGCCCATCGTCTTCGCCAAGACGAGTGAGACTGCCAACAGCACCGATAACAAATATATGTCGCAGGCTTACTCCTTCACCCACAAGAAGATGAACAATGTGCTCGTCTCAAAGCCTTATCTGCACGCTACGGACAAGGTGCTCATCGTAGATGACTTCCTGGCAGACGGTCAGGCTATGCATGCCTTAATCGACCTGGTACACCAGGCAGGTGGCGAGGTGGTAGGCATAGGCATTGCAGTGGAGAAGGGTCAGCAGAAGGGTGGCGCCATGCTTCGTGAAGAAGGCTACCACTTGGAATCCATCGCTATTATCGACGAGATGAATTGGGAGACGCAGGAAATAAAGTTTAGGAACAATCGATAAATCAAACCTCAGTAGTTCTCAGCTTTCACCTGGAAGTATGCCTGCGGATGGTTACAGACGGGACACTCCTCGGGTGCTTTCTTGAGAATTTTACACAAACTGTTGCCTAACATCTTCGAGGATGGCGAGGAGGTCGGGCATCGTTTCGGCACGGAGCATGGCGATGCGCGTCTGGCGGAAGTTGGGGATGCCCTTGAAGATGGGCGTGGCAGCAAGGTGGCGACGGGTGTGGAGGATGCCGCGCTTCTCGTCAATGCGCTCCACGTTGATACGCAGGAGTTCTTCAAGGATGTCGAGCTTATCGTTGAAATCGAGAGTTTCGCGACTGAAGATCCAAGGACAGCCGAAGGTGGCCCGGCCTATCATCACGGCATCGACACCGTAGGTATCAAAGGCTGTGTCGGCCTCGTCGAGGGAATGAATGTCACCATTACCTATAATAGGAATATGTACGCGAGGGTTACGCTTCACCTCACCGATGAGTGTCCAGTCGGCATTGCCTGTATACATCTGCGAGCGGGTTCGGCCGTGAATGGTCAGACCTTGGATGCCACAATCTTGCAATTGCTCGGCTAATGAGGTGATGATGAGTTGTTCGTGGTTCCAGCCTAAGCGGGTCTTGACGGTGACGGGCAGTTTCACGGCATCGACCACCTTCTGGGTAATTTCCAGCATCTTGGGGATGTTCTGCAGCATACCGGCTCCGGCGCCTTTGCCGGCCACCTTCTTCACAGGACAGCCGAAGTTCAGGTCGATGAGGTCTGGCCCAGCTTGTTCCACAATCTTCGCAGCCTCAATCATCGCCTCCACATCGCGACCGTAGATCTGGATGCCTACGGGCCGTTCCTCGTCGCTGATGGTGAGTTTCGAGATGGTCGACTTTACATCACGGATGAGAGCCTCTGCCGATACAAACTCGGTATAGACCATCGCCGCTCCGAACCGCTTGCACAGCATCCTGAAGCCAATGTCCGTCACGTCCTCCATCGGTGCGAGGAACACGGGACGTTCTCCAAAATCAATGTTTCCTATCTTCATTCCGTCCGCAAAGATAGTTAAAAACCAAGTACTTTTGGTGGAATAAACACGATTTTATTTCAAATTTAACATTTTTATTCTTGCTGGTCTCAAATATTTATCGTAACTTTGCGCCAAATATGTATTAATACTAACATAACGAAAGAATATATGAAGAAACTGACTCAATGGGTGCTCGCCGCCACTCTGACCGTCTGCGGCGCAATGATGATGCTGACGTCGTGTACCGACGCTATCGGCACAGCAGACAATCCCGTGAATCCCAATCCGCCCTACGATCCTGCCGACGAACTGGCCAAGGAGACCTTCCTCCATGAGGAGTGGATGGACCGCTCGGTCAAGCCAGGTGACTCGTTCTGGGACTTTGCCCTCGGCTCTTGGCTGAAGAATCACGATAGTATGGACAACGGCACCTTGTTGAACGCCTATTTAAATCGGATGGATGTTTTGATGACTGGTTTGCTTGAAAGTACCTCTGACCACCATACACTTCAGCTACTTATGGGCTCCAAGCTCACAAAGGAGGAGGAAAAAGCGGCGATGGAACGAGTATATGCCCAACTGAAACAGGGCAACGATATCAGCAAGGCCGACGTGATGTATAACATTGGCAAGATGGCCGATATGGGGTTCTATGCTTTCATGGGTCATGATGTATTAAACATCGATGGCACCATCCGGTATTATATCTTGCCTGGTCTGGCCTGCTCGTCCATAAAACTCACAAATCCTAAGGAAGAACAAATTCATGAGTTTAAGCTCATTTTCGAAGAATGGCTGGATATAGACACCAGTACACCGGAAGGCGCCCAATTGCTCTCGAATGTCTACGATATTGAGGCTTGGATATTAAAATATTCTCAGGAATGGAAGAAGTCGGAACCAGAGCCTGCCCTCATCGGCAATAGAAGACCCGGATTGAAATCCGATCCTGTGCCGGCGATGGAAGCCTTGGCAAGGGCCAGACGCACAACAAGAGCGGGCGACGACGTGATGGATGCCTTCCGTGAAGCCTTCCATATTGAGAATGGGACTTACTATCTGCCCGAAACGGACAAGATTTTCGAACTGATCGACCAGTATGATATCGCCACCCTACAGACCTACCTGAAATTCTATCTGTACTATAAGCTGTTTTTGGTGTCAATTAGTTCGGCAGAACATCCCGAAAACGTCTTTTTTTCCCTTAACATGTATGCACCATCCATGTTCCTCAAATATCAGAAGAAGTATCTCATGCAAGATGCAGACTGCGAGGTAGCCTCGCAGATTCTGGAGCAATTGCGAAACGTCATGTCTGAGCGTATCGCCAGTCTCGACTGGCTCAGCGATGCCACTAAGATGAAGGCACAGGAGAAACTGCAGGCTATGGTGTTCAATGTAGGAGCTCCTGATGACCTGTTCAATGCCGACTTTAAGTTGACGGGGCAGACCCACCTCGAAGATTTTGTGCAGTATAAGGAACAGGCCGACGACTATCTGCGAAACCAGCTGGCCGGAAAGCCTGGTAATCAATACGGGTGGGAATACATCATGGTCAGTCCCATGGGCGCAAGTATCGATGCCGCGAATGCATTCTACGAGGCTAATTCCAATCAGCTCTTCATTCTGCCGGCCTTCCTCGGGAAAGAGCTCTTCCCTGCCGACAAACCCGCCATACGCTATGCCACGATGACGGTCTTTGCCCACGAGATGACGCATGGCTTCGACAACAAGGGATCTTCATACGATGCCATGGGCAATAAAGCCGACTGGTGGACGGCCGAGGATAAGGCCAAGTTCCTTGAGAAGCAGGAACAGATGATCAACCGCTATAACGAGCTGGAGCAGTATCCTGGCGTGATGGCTGACGGCAAAAAGACACTGGGCGAAAACATTGCCGATCTTGGAGGATTCAGTATGGCCTATCAGATGTGGAACGAGAAACTGCAGGCTGACGGTCTCACCGGCGAGGCCATGCGCCACCAGCAGCGTCAGTTCTTCGTGTCGTATGCCGATTATTGGCAGTGTAATGAAAATGAGAAACACATGAAGAATATGTTGGAAACCGATGTCCATTCCGCCAACCACAACCGCGCAAATGGCATCGCGCGACTGATGGATGACTGGTACACGCTCTTCGGTGTCGAGCCCGGCGACAAACTCTATGTGAAGCCTGAAGACCGCGTGAAGATCTGGTAGTGCTACCGATTTCTTTTAATCTTCAGCAAACAATTTTAGCCTCACTGCCAATTATGGTGGTGAGGCTTCATTTTTTTCCATAATTCTTTCTTTATTTCCCTTTTTTTGTTTACCTTTGCACCCAGTTAAACTTTAAAACTTATATGAAGAACGATTATGGAACAATTATTGCACTATGTGTGGAAGCACAAGCTGTTTCCGCTAAAGGAATTGGTGACGAGCGACGGACAGACCGTCGAGGTGATTGACTCGGGGCTGCACAACAGGAATGCGGGGCCTGACTTCTTTAACGCGAAAGTGAGAATCGGACGGACACTGTGGGTAGGCAATGTGGAGATCCACGACAAGTCGTCGGACTGGTATCTGCACGGCCACGACAAGGACAAGCACTACGACAACGTAATCCTGCATGTGGCTGGTGTGCTCGATGCGGAGGTGATGAACACCAACGGCGAGTTTATCAAGCAGATGCAGCTCGACGTACCTGAGAACGTTAGGAATCACTATGAAGAGTTGTTGAAGACCGACAGTTATCCGCCGTGTTATAAGGTGATTCCAGAATTGACACGACTGCTGGTACACTCGTGGATGGCGGCTCTCCAGACAGAACGACTGGAGCAGAAGACGGAAGCCATCAAGCGACGGGCTGAACTATGTGATGGCTCGTGGGAGGGGGCTTATTTCATGACCTTGGCCCGTAACTATGGCTTCGGCATTAATGGGGAGGTCTTTGAACAGTGGGCACAAAGTATTCCTCTCGATGCCGTGAACCACCATCGTGATGACCTCTTCCAGATTGAAGCCATCTTTATGGGACAGGCCGGATTATTGGAACTCGAGGCGGTGCCTGAGTATTATCAGAAAGATGCGCTCAACGAGGGTTATTTCGCCAAGTTGCGTAACGAATACCTCTATCTGGCTCATAAATTCTCGATGAAACCGATAGATTTCCATCTCTGGCGGTTCCTCAGACTGCGCCCTCAGAACTTTCCGCATATCCGCATATCGCAGTTGGCGAACCTCTACTATCAGCAGAAGGCAGGGCTAAGCCAGTTGGTGGAATGTGAGACCATCGAACAATTGAAGACGCTCTTCTCATCGCACGTCACACCTTATTGGGAGACACACTACACCTTCGGCTCCACCAGTTCGAAGACGGAGAAACATTTAGCCTATGGTTCGTTGAACCTATTGATGATCAATACGGCCATCCCGATGCTGTTTGCATACGGGCGTCATCGTTCGAAGGAAGTGCTTTGCGACCGGGCCTTCGACTTCTTGGAACAATTGAAGGCAGAAAACAATTACATCATCCGCATGTGGCAGCAGGTGGGCCTTCCCGTCCAGACGGCAGGAGACTCCCAGGCCCTTATCCAACTCAAAAAGGAATATTGCGACAAGAAGGACTGCCTTCGTTGCCGCTTCGGATACGAATACTTAAAAAGGAAATAAGATGGATCAGGAAATATTTTACACAATGGCGCTGACGCGCCTGACGAATTTCAATTACCAGCAGGCGCTGGAACTGTATAAGGCTGTGGGTAGTGCACAGTTGTTGTTTGAACATCGGAATGAGATTGGAGATATTATTAAGGATGCCTCGCCGCGACTGGTGGAGGCACTCAAGGACTGGAACGAGCCGATGAGACGGGCTGAGGCTGAAATCCGCTTTATGGAAGAACATCGCATTCGGGCTTTGACGCTGACCAGTGATGACTATCCCCAACGGCTCACAGAGTGCCCCGATGCACCTATTATCATCTATTATACAGGAAACGCAGACCTGAACCAGACACGGATCATCAGCATCATAGGCACACGAAGGATGACAACCTATGGTGAAGACCTGATCCGCCGCTTCGTCAGAGACCTACGGCAATATTGCCCTGAGGTGCTGATAGTCAGTGGATTGGCGTATGGCGTTGACATCTGTGCTCACAGGCAGGCTTTGGAGAATGGTTATCCGACGGTGGGTGTGCTGGCGCATGGACTGGATCAAATCTATCCCTATCGCCACCGTGATACGGCTGCACAAATGCTGAACCACGGTGGACTACTTACGGAATTTATGACCCAGACGAATGCCGACAAGCCTAACTTCGTGCGTCGCAACCGTATTGTGGCAGGTATCGCAGACGCGACCATTTTGATTGAAAGCGGTGCTAGAGGCGGAGGGTTGATCACCGCTGAGATTGCCCAAAGTTATGCCCGTGCAGTCTTTGCTTTTCCTGGTAATGTGGGACAGCCGTATTCCGAGGGCTGCAATAACCTGATCCGTGACAATGGGGCAGGTCTGATTTCCAATGCTGAGGACTTCGTGAAGGCGATGGGATGGCCAACGATGAAAGATATGCCCCTCTGGCTTACGCCGTCCCCCCGTTCAGCGGGGGGTACTCAAATTCCTGACCTCTCGCCAGAAGAGGATCAGGTAGTCAGTCTACTACAACAAACCAACGACCTCCAACTCAACATCATCACCGTGAAGACTGGCATCCCCATCGGCCGTCTCACGGCTCTGCTCTTCCAACTGGAGATGAAAGGCGTAGTGAAGCCGTTGGCGGGAGGAATATACCATTTGCTGCTGTGAAATAATCGTAATAATGCAAAATTATTAATACAGAATGCACATTATATAAAAATAATGAGTAATTTTGCAGCGACTAATCAATAAAGGGTATGAAAATAGCATTAATCGGCTACGGCAAGATGGGTAAGATGATTGAACAAATCGCACTGGACCGTGGTCATGAAATAGTGAGTATCATCGACATCGACAACCAGCAGGACTTCGATTCCGAGGCTTTTGCTTCTGCCGATGTGGCCATTGAGTTTACGGCTCCCCAGGCTGCCTATGGTAATTACCTGAAGGCGTGGGCCAAGGGCGTGAAGGTAGTGAGTGGTTCAACGGGTTGGATGAAGGAACACGGAGACGAGGTGCGCAAGGTATGCAGTGAAGGCAAGACGCTCTTCTGGGCATCAAACTTCTCCATCGGCGTAGCCATCTTCTCGGCTGTGAACCGTTATCTGGCGAAGATTATGAACCAATTCCCACAGTATGATGTGGAGATGGAGGAGACGCACCACGTACATAAGCTCGACCATCCCTCGGGCACGGCTATCACGCTGGCTGAGGAAATCGTAGAGAATATCGACCGTAAGGAGGCTTGGAAGGAGGATACGACGGACAAGAAGTTCCTGCGTGTTGATCATATCCGTCGCGGAGAGGTGCCTGGTATCCACACCATCCGCTATGACTCGGATGCCGATTTGATCACCATTACTCACGATGCTCACAGCCGCAAGGGCTTTGCCCTCGGAGCGGTATTGGCTGCTGAATATACCAAGGATCATCAGGGACTGCTGACCATCAGTGATATGTTTAAGTTTTAGAAGATGGAAAAGAAGAAAGAATACAATCCTGTTGTGCAGTGGGCGAAGTTCATCGTCGTGCTGATACTATATTTGCTGTTCCTCTACTGGGTGAAGTCGTGGTGGGGACTGTTAGTAGTGCCCTTCATCTTTGATGTATATATCACCAAGAAGATCAAGTGGCAGTGGTGGAAAGAAGCAGAGAAACCCGTGAAGTTCGTGATGTCGTGGGTAGATGCCTTGGTGTTCGCCCTCGTGGCCGTGTATTTCATCAACCAGTTCTTCTTCCAGAACTATGTGATTCCATCGAGCTCGTTGGAGAAATCCCTGCTGACGGGCGACTATTTGTTTGTGTCGAAGGTCTCGTATGGCCCCCGCATCCCACAGACACCGCTGACGATGCCACTGACACAGCATACATTGCCTGTCGTAGAGTGTAAGAGTTATTTTGAGTGGCCCCATTGGGACTACCGTCGTGTGAAGGGATTGGGCGATGTGCAGTTGAATGATATCGTGGTGTTCAATTTCCCTGCAGGCGACACACTCTGTTCGGCACCGCAGTATCAGTCGTATGACTACTATCAGATGTGTTACACCATCGGCTATCAGATATATCCTAACCGTCCTAATCCCGACTCGTTGTCGGCAGAGCAGCGGATACAGTATTTCGATGCCATTTACGCAGCCGGACGCAACGAACTGTGGCAGAACCCTGCGGAGTACGGAGAAATCATCACCCGTCCGACAGACCGTCGTGAGAACTATGTGAAGCGCTGCGTGGGACTGCCTGGGCAGACACTTGAAATCAGAAACCATATCGTCTATCTCGACGGCAAGGCTAATAAAGAACCGGAGAATGTGCAGTACACCTATCGTGTGAAGCTGAAACAGTCCATTCCTGAAGAGGTGATGGACGACCTCGGCATCTCGATGGAAGACCTGACGAGTCTGAACACGGTAGGTTATATGCCGCTGACGAAGCATGCCGTCGCATCCTTGCAAGCGAGGACGGACATTGTGGAGAGCGTCACGCTGAATACCGATGCCAACGACTTGGAGATCTATCCCCTCAATGGCAATAAGCACTGGACCCGTGATAACTATGGTCCCGTGTGGATTCCAAAGAAGGGAGAGAAGATAAGCCTGACCCTGGATAACATTGCCGTCTATGAACGTCCCATCAAAGTGTATGAGGGCAACAAACTCGAGATTCGCGATGGCAAGATCTTCATCAACGACCAGGAAGCCCACGAATATACCTTTAAGATGGACTACTACTGGATGCAGGGCGACAACCGTCACAACTCTGCCGATTCTCGCTACTGGGGCTTTGTGCCTGAGGACCATATCGTCGGCAAGCCCATCTTTATCTGGTGGTCGAGTGATCCTGACCACAGTGGCATAGGCGGCATCCGTTGGAGCCGGCTTGGGCGGATTGTGGATAACATTAAGTAGATGGAGGCAGTATTGCTCAGTACAACATATTTCGGCCCGGTGCAGTGGTATCAGAAACTGCATCGGGCCGAATGTGTTCAGATGGAGCAGTGGGAGAGTTTCCAGAAGCAGACTTATCGCAACCGTTGTCTCATTGCTACGACGCAGGGCATCCAAGCGCTCACCGTTCCTACAGAGCGAGGAGGCTCGCCACTTATCAAGGACACACGCATCAGTGACCACGGCAACTGGCGCCATCTGCATTGGAACGCCTTGCAGAGTGCCTACGGTGAGTCTCCCTTCTTTGAATATTATCAGGACGATATCCGTCCGTTCTTCGAACAGCGCTGGGACTATTTGCTCGATTTCAACGAGGCTATCAGGATTAAAATGTGCGATTTAATCGATATCCATCCCCGAGTTGTTCCAACAGAGTTTTTTTTATGTCCCGCAGAAATGAATGAAATAAAAGAAAGTGCCTTCGGCATGGGCTATGCGCAAAAGAGCGAAACAAATATTTCTCAGATTTCTTTTATTTCTGCAGGACAATATACAGACTTTCGCGAGGCGATTCGTCCCAAGAACCCTCTGCCTGATCCTGATTTCGAGCCGAAGCCTTATTATCAGGTATATCAACAGAAACACAGTTTCCTGCCCAACCTCTCCATTCTCGACCTGCTCTTCAATATGGGTCCCGAAAGCATTTTCTACCTCTGACATTTCCTTTACGACAAGATATGAAAAGAATACAACTACTGACCATCTTCGTTATCCAGAGCCTTCTGGCATTCTCTCAGACGCAGCATTTCTATACGTCGGACCAGATGTCAAGTAATCAGATTACAGCTATCTGTCAGGATAAGACGGGCTATATCTGGGTGGCTACCGAGTATGGACTCAATAAGTACGACGGCTATAGGTTTACCAACTACCTGCATGATAAGGACAATCCTGCCTCGATCAACAGCAACAACGTAGTGTCGCTGTTTCTGGACAGTCAGGGGTCACTATGGGCTGGTTGTGGTACGGGTATCTGTCGCTATAACAGCGCCAATGACGAGTTTGAACGGCTGAAATTCCCCAATAACAGACCTGCCCGAGTGAACGATATCCTGCAGGAGGATGACGATCATCTGCTGGTGGGTACAGCGGGCTACGGCTTGTATCGTATAGACTTGAACACGATGAAGATGGACTCGGTGTATAACTATGCCAAGGTGGGCGATAACGACTACTTCAGCCACATTTTGATCGATGAAATGGGGAATTTCTGGAAGGCAGGCTCCGCTCCGACGGTCTCTGTCAGGATGAATGACAGTCGCCATTCGATTCAGACGATGGAGTCGCCCTTTGGCACAGTGACCGATTTCATCAATTATGAGGGAGGCGTGCTGATGATGTGCCGGAAAGGTCTGGCCTACTATAAGGACGGGACATTGCAGACTGATTTCATCGATACCAGCATTTTGGGCAGTGATGAGCATGTGCAGTTGAGAAGCGCCCTGCTCGATAAAAGGGGGAATCTGTTTATAGGAACACTGGGGCAGGGTCTTTGCTGGGTGCCCAAAGGATCGCGCATCTTGCAACGATATGATTACGTCAGTGGCTCGTTCGATCTGAACACGTCGAATGTGTGGGCGCTGTTTGAAGATAATCAGGACAATCTGTGGGTGGGCTGTCTGAAGCGTGGACTCCTCTTGCTGCCCCAGCATGAGCCGCAATTCTCCACATGGGGCTTCTCGTCGCAGAATGTCAGCATCGGCGGATCAGTGACATCGGTCTGTCAGGGTGATAAAGGCATGACCTGGTGCGCCGTGCAGAACAACGGTATCTTCGGCTTCGATGACAACGGGAAGATCGTCAGTCATCCTGGCTCGCCCTCAAACACCTATTCCATCTATCGTGACAAGCAGGGGCATTACTGGATAGGATCCGACAAAGGCCTATATACATATAACCCGCTGACTGGGGCTTACAAGAAAGAGGTGGACTTCGACAGCGATTATATCAATGTGATGACAGACGATGGAAAGGGCCGCCTCTACTTCTCAACCTATTCGAGGGGTTTCTGCTCATACAATATGGAGACCAAGGAGTTGCGCAACTTCAACATGCGTCAGACCAACGAAAAGAAGGGACGGCTGCATAACAACTGGGTGATGTCGATGATGATAGACAGCAAAGGAAAGTTATGGGTTGGAACCTCGTCGAACCTATGCTGCTACGACCCCGATAACGACATGTTCAGGCCATACGGCTGGGAGGTGCTGTTGGAAGGAAAGAGCGTGACAACTCTCTATGAAGACGGCAACCAGCAGATATTGGCTGGCACAGACACAGGTCTTTTCCTTTATGACAGCCAGAAAGGTGACTTCGTGGTTTATCCTGAGTCGGAGGTTTTGGCGGATAAGGTGATCTGTGGTATCATGGAAGACCGTTTCGGTGATCTGTGGTGCAGCACCTCCATGGGCATCTGGCAGTATCAGAACACCCAGCACAGGTTTATTGCCCATGTCTACGGCAACGGACTCACATCGAGGGAGTATGTGACGGGCATTGCCCTCATGAAAGGCGATGGAACCGTCTGTTTTGGCATCAGTGACGGCATCACCTCATTCCTGCCGTCTGCCTTGAGATACAGTGAGACCAGTCTGAATACTGTCCACCTGACCAGTTTCCTCATAGGCGGAATCCCCGTGAACTGCAAAACACGCTCTGACGGCGAACTGGTCATCACGAAGGCGTTGGAACAGAGCGACAGGTTCCTGTTGTCGTATCTCGACAACTATTTCACGATGGAGTTCTCGCTGTTGAACTATTCCAATGCCGAGAATGTGGCCTATGAGTACCGTTTGAACGGCAGTAGGGAATGGACACAGACGATGGCCGGGCGCAACAGGATCCCCTTCACACATCTGGAGCCCGGGACGTATAGACTGGAGGTCAGGGCTTATGACAATGGCAATTACACCGAGCCTCAGGAGTATCGCATCGTCATCCGGGCACCATGGTATCGTTCTTCGTGGGCGTACCTTATTTATATATTAGGGGCGTTGCTGATATTCGGACTTGTGCTGTGGACGTATCTTCGTAGACGAAGGCAGGAACTCAACGAGGAGAAGATGAAGTTCCTGATCAATGCCACCCATGACATCCGCTCGCCGCTGACGCTGATCATGAGTCCGCTTCATAAGCTGTTGAAGCGCGATCTTGACAGCGACGTGAAGTCGGAGTTGAAGACCATTGAGCATAATGCCCAGCGGGTACAGAATCTGGTGAACCAGATCCTTGACATCCGTAAGATCGATAAGCAGCAGATGAAACTGCAGTGTCAGGAAACGGATATGGTGCAGTATGTAGGCAATATCCTGAAGTCGTATGAGTATATGGCCCGTGAGCGAGGTATGGAATTCCATTATTTGCCAGCCACAGACCATCTGAACGTATGGCTTGACCGCAACGCCTTCGATAAGATTGTCGACAATCTGCTCTCCAATGCCTTCAAGTATACTTACGATGGCGGCACCATCGAGGTACGTGTCAGCGAGGGTCCTGACGGCACAGCCCAGTTACAGGTGGCAGATACGGGTGTGGGTATTCATGGCGACCTGCATAAGATTTTCGACCGTTTCTATCAGGGTTCTACCTCACGTTCGCTCCATATAGAAGGTACCGGTATCGGCCTGAACCTTTGTAAGATGATCGTGGAAATGCACCACGGCACCATTGAGGCTGCCAACCGTGATGACTCGCAGGGTAGTATCTTCACGGTACGCCTGCCACTTGGCAATGCCCATCTGACCAAGGAGGAAATACTCGTTCCAGAATCGCAGGAACAGAAGTCTGCGAAGGTAAAACCCCAGTCAAATTATCGGATGCTGGTTGTCGACGATGATGAGGAGATAGGCAATTATATCAGTCAGGAGTTAGGCGTCTTCTATCATATCACCCCTGTCACCAGTGCTCGTGAGGCTTTGCGCCTCTTGCTGAGTGCAGAGGCTGACAGGCAGTATGACTTGGTGGTGAGTGATGTGATGATGCCTGAGATGGATGGTTTCACGTTCTTGCGGATGATCAAGACGAACATGAATCTCAGCCATATCCCCGTGGTGATGCTGACGTCGAAAAGCGATGTCGCAAACCGTCTGGAGGGTCTGGAGAAAGGCGCAGATGCCTTCCTGGCCAAACCGTTCGATATGGAGGAGCTGCATATGGTCATCAACAACCTCATCAGCAAGAACCTGCGGCTGAAGGGCAAGTATTCCGGCAGCCAGCAGCAGAAGGACAAGGTGGAGGAGGCCAAGGTGAAAGGCAACGATGAACTGCTGATGGAACGTATCATGAAGGTGGTGAACAAACATTTGTCTGACAGTGACTTCAGCGTGGATACGTTAACCACAGAGGTAGGCATCAGCCGTACCCAGTTACATCGTAAGATGAAGGAGATGACGGGCCTTCCTGTCAGTGAGTTTATCCGGAATATCCGCCTGGAACAGGCAGCACGACTCTTGGAAGAACAAAAGATAAACGTTACTCAAGTGGCCTATACTGTAGGCTTCAATAACCCCGCCCATTTCTCAACGGTCTTTAAGAAACAGTTCGGTATTTCTCCCACGGAATACGCAGAAAAGGCGAAAAAATGAGGGTTGGCACAAAAACGAAAGGAAACGAAACATACGTGGAAGCCTGAAAAAGGAAATCTGTCTAATTTTGCGGCAGATTTTCTTTTTTTAATAACAAATTAACTAACAAAACCAAACGTATGAGTTTCAAAGCAAAGAAAACAGCCCTGTTTGTTGGCTTATGCTTCCTTGGCATGGTCAGCGCTCAGCAGGCTTCGGCAGCTACCGAATCAGTAGCTTCCGTACAGCAAACGAAGCAGGTATCTGGTCATGTAGCAGACTCTCAGGGTCCGCTGATCGGTGCCACGGTCATGGAGAAGGGTACCACCAATGGTACTGTTACCGACTTCGAAGGTAACTTCTCTCTCAATGTCACTCCGGGCGCAACGCTCGTGGTCTCTTATGTCGGTTACGAGTCACAGGAGGTGAAGGCTGCCGACGGTATGCGTGTGAATCTTAAGGAAGACGGTCACGTGGTGAACGAAGTGGTGGTCATCGGTTACGGTACCCAGCGTCGTGAGGCTGTGACCGGATCTGTGGCCAACATTGGTGGTGAGAAGCTGAACCAGGTGGCTGCATCCAACGCCGCTCAGGCCCTGCAGGGTCGTGTTGCTGGTGTGCTGATGACACAGACATCTTCTAAGCCAGGTGCCGAGATGCAGGTCCGTATCCGTGGTCAGCGCTCTCTGACTGCTTCTAACGACCCGCTGATCGTGCTCGACGGTATCCCCTTCATGGGCGCTCTTTCTGATATCAACCCCACCGACATCAAGTCGATGGATATCTTGAAGGATGCCTCTGCCACCGCTATCTACGGTTCCCGTGGTGCCAACGGTGTGATCATCATCACCACCGTCAAGGGTACTCAGGGTACTCCCGCCAAGGTGACCTATAATGGTTATGTGAGCTTCAAGAGTGTCTTCAAGAAGTATCCGATGATGGACGGTCCTACATTCAGCAAGTTCCGTCAGTATGCCGGTAAGTACCAGAACTCTCTGGACGAGAGCGACAATATCAATACTGACTGGCAGGATCTGTACTATCAGACTGGTGTCAGCCACAATCACGACATCAGCGTAGCTGGTGGTACCAATGGTGGTAGTTACAGCTTCGGTGCTGGTTATTATAAGGATGAGTCAGTTGTTCCCACTGAGGGTTACCAGCGTATCTCTGTCCGTGGTAACTTCGACCAGAAGGTAGGTGAGTATTTCCGCTTCGGCCTGAGCACCAATAACAGCTATCGTATGACTGAGGGTGTTAACAATATGTACAACATCCTGGGTTCTACTCCTATCTCAAGTCCTTATGATGAGAATGGCAACCTGAAGCGTTACAATGCACTGCCCGCCGACGACCAGCCCGTTATCACCAAGGAGACCGTTGAGCGCGACAAGGATGTTTGGCTCAGTGAGAACAAGGGCTTCGGTTCTTACAACACGCTCTTTGCTGAGTTGAAGTGCCCGTGGATCGAAGGTCTGAGCTATCGCATCAACGTCGGTCTGAACTACCGTACTTCAAAGAGTGGCAGCTTCACTGGTACAGGTATCAACAATAAGGATGCCAATGCCATCAACGGTGCCAGCATCGGTGAGAACCAGACCCGTAACTGGGCTGTTGAGAACCTGCTCTCTTACGATCGTATCTTTGCTGAGAAGCACAATGTCAATGTTGTGGCCATGTATTCTGCCGAGCAGACAAGATATGAGTCTACAGGTGCTTCTGCCGACGGTATCCCTGCTGACTATTTCCAGTACTATGCACTTGACAAGGCTACTGGTGCCAACGTCAACGTCAATAATTACAACTACTGGCAGAGCGGCCTCGTTTCTTGGATGGGTCGTGTGATGTATTCTTATGATAATAAGTATATGCTCTCTGTTGCCGTACGTTCAGATGCCTCTTCTGTGTTGGCTAAAGGTCACCAGTGGCATACCTATCCCGCTGTCAGCGCTGGTTGGAACATTGCCCGTGAGAGCTTCATGGAGAATGTGAAGTGGGTTGACAACCTGAAACTCCGCGTGGGTTATGGTGAGACCTCTAACCAGGCTATCTCTGCTTATAAGACACTTGGTGGACTGGGTATCCGTAACTATAACTTCGGCGACGGAACCAACCACAAGGCTGGTTACTATGTGAACTCACTGCCTAACCCCGAGCTGGGCTGGGAGTACTCTAAGACCTGGAACTTCGGTCTCGACTTCTCACTGTTTAACGGTCGTCTGTATGGTACGTTCGAATACTATTCTCAGAAGACCAACGACATCCTGCTCAACGTGAATCTGCCTTCTACCTCTGGTGTGAGCAGCTATACGGGTAACATCGGTAAGACTCAGAACAAGGGTTGGGAGTTCACTTTGAACGGTATTATCATTGACAACAAGAACGGTTGGAACTGGGAGGCTGGTATCAACATGTATCAGAACCGCAACGAGCTGACCGAGCTGGCTTCTGGTGAGACGCGTGACGAGGGTAACCTCTGGTTCGTCGGCTATCCCATCGATGTCATCTACGACTATGAGTATATCGGCTTGTGGCAGGCTGGCGAAGAGGCTGCTATGAACGTATTGGAGCCCGGCGGAAACGCTGGTATGATTAAGGTTAAGCACGACCGTGCATTGGATGCCAATGGTAATCCTACCCGCGCCATCGGTGCTGACGACCGTGAGATCATGAGCATGGAGCCCGACCTCATTGGTGGTTTCAACACGACTGTTGGTTATAAGAACTTCGATCTGACCGTTATCGGTTCATTCCAGATTGGTGGTAAGCTCATCAGCGCCATCCACTCTTCTAACGGTTACCTGAACATGCTGACAGGTCGTCGTAACAACATCGATGTGGATTACTGGACAGAGCAGAACACAGGTGCCAAGTATCCGAAGCCCGGTGGCATCCAGAGCGGTGATAACCCCAAGTACGGTTCTACCCTCGGTTACTTCAATGCCGGCTACCTGAAGTTCCGTACCATCACCCTCGGCTACAACTTCGAGAACCTGAAGGCCATCAAGGACCTCGGCATCAGCCGTCTGCGCCTCTACGCTTCGATTCAGAACCCGTTCGTCCTCTTCTCACCGTATAACAACGAGAGTGGACTTGATCCTGAAACCAACTCTTGGTCTAACGAGAATACGGCAGTGGGTTATGCCTTTGGTAGTCACAGAATGCCTATCATCGGTTACAACACGCCTGCTACCCGCAACTTCCTCTTCGGCCTTAACGTGACTTTCTAAAGGTAAAAAAGTAAAAAAGGTAAAAAAGTAAAGTTATGAAAACTAAAAGTATCAAATATATTGTTGCTGCGGGTTTGGTTTGCTGTGGTCTCTCTACGGCTATGACATCCTGTAACAGTGTGCTCGATGAGCAGCCACGTAGCAATTTCGACCCGTCGTTCTTCACGACGAAGGCAGGTATTGAGGGAGGTCTGACTTCACTCTATGCACACCTGCGCTATTTCTATGGCAATGGTTACTATCTGAACAGCCTTGAGACTGGTACCGATGAATATACCTACGCACAGTCTGCCGACGGTAACTTCAAGGATGCCGACCTCTCTGGTGCTGGTCAGATGACACCTACAAACTCTATCGCCGGTGGATGCTGGGGAGAGGCTTTCTCTAACATCAACACTTGTAGCGGTATCATTGAGAATGGTGGTGCAGCAGGCATGGATGATGCCCTGCTCGCTGAGGCCTATTTCTTCCGTGCATTCGACTATTTCATCCTTGTGCAGACCTATGGTGGCGTGCCCCTGGATCTCGGTGCTGGTGAACTGAAGTTCAATACTTCTACAACTCGTACTTCTGTACGTAACACTGTTCCTGAGGTTTATACCAAGTGTATCTTCCCCGACCTCGAGAAGGCTCTGGCAGACCTGCCTGAGAACCCCCGTCTCACAGGTACGGCTACGAAGAACCTCGCCCGTCTGTATCTCTCTAAGGCTTATCTGACCTACGCTTGGTGGTTGGAGAACCCCAACAACATCCCCACCTATCCTGAGTGCAGCCGTGATGCAAGCCAGGCTCAGAGCTACTTCCAGAAGGCTTACGATATGGCAAAGGCTGCCATCAGCAATCCTGGTCCTTATGCACTGCAGCCCACATTCTACGACGTGAACGTGGCTACCAACGACCGTAACTCTGAGATTATGCTCTATGCCGACCACGATGAGGACGAGAAGTTCGGTAACGGTGGTGTAGGCTATGGCTGGGGTAGCGGTGGCTCTCCTGAGAACTTCGCTTACTGGATGGAGACTTGGAACTACACCGAGATGATCGCCAAGAACGAGAATGGTGAGAATATCAACCCCGTTCAGCGTGAGGCTGTCCAGGGCCTCGGACGTCCTTGGACCCGTATGGCTCCTATCGCCGATAACTTCATGGAAGGTGGTGTTTGGGAAGATGCTGTCAAGGCCATCGACTCACGTTACGATGCTACCTTTACGCTGAGCTACTTCACCAACTGGGACAAGGCCGGCAATCCTTCTGCTTATGTCCTGGGTGCTAATGGCATGCAGGTGAAGCCCAACGAGATCTACTTCAGCTGGGTTCCTGAGAGCGAGGACAGCAAGATCAACTATACTGGTGCCGACGGTAAGCTTGGCTTCGGTGAGATGGACGGCCGTGCCGACTTCGTAGTCGCCGTGAACCACATCAGCCGTAAGAAGTACCCCTGTAACTGGAAGATCGGAATCTACCGTACCGACAACGCTGGTAGCCTCGGTTCTAAGGTGAACGGTGGTAGCCCCCGTCCTTGGAATGTGGCCAAGTTCTCTGAGTTCTATCTCATCGCTGCTGAGGCTGCTGTGAAGCTCGGTAAGAACGAGGACGCCAAGGCTATGGTGAACGTGCTCCGTGAGCGTGCTGGTAAGCAGAGCTACTGCGTGAATGCCCGTGCTCCGTTCGCTGCCGATCATAGCGCTGAGATGGTTGCTGCTACGCCTGCCACCATCACCATCGACTTCATCCTCGACGAGCGCAGCCGTGAGTTCTGGGGTGAGGGATACCGTTGGTTCGACCTCGTCCGCACCCAGAAGTGGGCAGAGCGTGCCACTGTCTACCACATCGCTGGCAACGGTTATACGGATAAGGATCTTGAGGAGTTCCGTCGTGACATCCCCGCAGGTTACTACATCCGTCCGATCCCACAGGGTCAGATCGACGCTATGGAGATGGATGATAGCGAGAAGGCTAATTATCAGAATCCCGCATACAGGAATTAAAAAGGTTAGTTAATTGTTTCTCTCTTGTGCACGGGTTGTCAATATGGGCAACCCGTGTTTTTCTACAAAGCAAGATGGCTTGGAAACTGAAATATCGCTGCAGGGCTTGCGGCTATGAGGCCGAGGCATACGAAGGGCGTGGGCTCTTCCGTCAGGAGATCACGGCTGTGTCGTGCCCTGATTGTAAGTCCATCCAGAATATTGTGGTGGGCGGCATCATCGCCGATGTGGCACCATCCTATCGGAGTGAGGTGGGACGCTTGTGCCTCAACTGTGGCAGCGACCGCATCAGGGTATGGAATAAGCATACCTGCCCCAAGTGTCAGGGAGAAATGGAAGAGACTGGCGACAAGGAGTTTTGGACGTAGGCAGAGCAACAATCCTATAGATGCTTGCAGACGATAACCGTGAATATTTCGTGAATAGTAATACACAAAACTGCATAAAAGTGTTAATCTGTCGTAAAATATGGCCCTCAAGTGTACAATTTGACAAAAAATTCCTTATATTTGCGACAACAACATATCTAAAGGAGGATTGCTTATGTCAACTATGAACGAATTGAAAGAAGAGAGTAGGGAGGTCAACCTTAATTCGGTTGAGCCAAGTGACCCCAAGCAGTTGCCATCTATTTGGTACACCTGACACTTTCGGAGGTCCGACTCCAAAGATGAAAAAGCGCTACGCACGGCTAAAAAGGAATAGTTCTTCCGCCAATCGGAAGAACTTTCTTTTTGCTCGCTATGAAGGGCGTTTTGCAAAGAATTTGGTAGCGATTAAGATTATTTAACGGAATTTCGTGCAAGGTTTTAGGTGTTTGTCAGTTATAATAATAGAAGACAATTTAAAAACGTAACGAATATGAAAGTAAGATTTAACCGTTGGTACAACGCTGTGTTGGCTGCCCTGATGTCGATGCTGGGCTATGGGTGCTCATCTTCTGAAGATTCGGCAGATGCTCTGATGTATGGCGTGCCGGTTGCTGGATATCAGATTAAAGGACAGGTGACGGATGAAGCAGGTACGCCCGTTCAGGGAATCAAGACGTCTGTGAAGATCATCATGAGTAGTCCTTCTGCTGATGGGAAAAAGGAGGTCTATGCCCGCGACTCCGTCCTAACAGATGCATCAGGTAAGTACGATATTTCTTTTGCGACAACACCAGGAAACCCTGAAACGAAGTTGATTGTCGAGGATATCGACGGCGTGGCCAATGGTGGCGAGTTCCTGAGTGACACACTCGACATCGACTACGAAAAAGCCGTGCATATGGATGATAGCTACCGCTATGAATTGAATATGAACGTCAAACTGAAGAAGAGATGAAAGTAAGATTTAACCGCTGGTACAACGCTGTGTTGAGTACCCTACTGACGATGCTGGGCTTTGGGGCGTGCTCCGATTCCGTGGTAGAGTATGGCACGCCTAATGCTGATTTTCGGATTAAAGGTCAAGTGACTTATGAGGGAGGAATACCGATTCCTGGCATCAGGGTAAGAGCCCCCTATAGCTACATCGACGGCAGCGAAGGACAGAATGTACTAACCGACGAGAACGGTCGTTTTGAACTGGACGAGTTCCATTCGATGCTTTATGGTAAACTGTATGTGGAAGACATCGACGGCGAAGACAATGGCGGTGAGTTCCAAAGTGACACCATCGATATCTGGGATCTCCCGAAGAAAGAAGTGGAAAAAGGTAGCGGATGGTATGAGGGGAAGTATGAGGTGACTGCCAATATTAAACTTAAACAGAAAAAGAAATGAAAGCCACACCCCTCAACATCAAGAAGAAACTCGCCCAGCAACTGTGGCGTGAGTAGAATAAGTTTGCCGTCAAGTGCTTGCAGAGGGGCAGACCCTTTGCAGCTTGATGCTGATGGACTTCAATATGTTTAATTATTTTTGCCTCTTGAATAGCTGGAGACCATAGTACCTGACATCTGTAATGACGGTGTCTTTAATGCATATACCTTCGAGTACCAGCATCAGTGAGTCATTGCGATAAGTGAGCAGTTGTTCTGGATGACGCAGGAGCGATGTGTCCTGCCAGACGATCTTTTGAATAGGATATTCGAGTACGGTATCCTTATTCAGGGTGACAGTAACCGTCGTGTCATCGTAGTTGTATTGGTATGCTTTTGAGGGGAGTATAATAGTGTATTCGCCCAACTCTACTGGCTTTCTCCTGATATATGTGTTGGCACTAATATAGACAGTGTCAGTATTATTGGCGTAGTTGAAGCTATACTCCGAATGCGACCATTTGCCGTATTTCGCCTCAAATTCCTTGTCGCCGATTTCATCGCGTACATATTTGATGACACTAGTGACATCCTTGTATCGCTCGCACAACATACTGTCCTGCTTGATGCTCCAGGTGTCGAGATCATCGTTCAACTTGCCCGTCTTGGTATCTGTCAGTTTCAGTTCGCTAATAAGTTCTGTGAGTCGCTGCTTCTGACAGCTTAGGCCGATACTTTTGGCAGAGATGCCGGGGATATAGGTGAAGAGGATGATGGCCGCTCCGAAGATGAGTGCCATGAGCTGATAGCGACGGGTGCGAGTACGGAACAGCATCAGTACAAAGAGCGTCATCAGCACACCTGCCACCATCAGATAGAAACGACTCTCTGTGAAGCTGTAGAGACGGATGCGGTAGATGGAGCCGATCCAGTACATGATAAGTGGAGGAATGGCAATCAGCGTGAACCGTTTGTAGAACCAATCGTAATATCGCTGGCTGAGTATCGACTGAGCCACGCGACCTATCAATGCAACGGTAATGAATCCCATGACCATCCAAGCCACACCACCCTTGGGCAGATCCCATTCGAATGCTATCTTTATAAAATAGGTGTATAGTATGACGGTGTAGATGATGACGGCTGGAGATAGGATGAAATTAAGGATGAGTCGGAGTATCTTGAAAGGCTCGGCCACCTCGTCTTCGTTCTGACGGATAAGAGTGCAGCACACCTGCGGAGCCAGTACGAACCAGATAAACTGGTAGATATGCTCGTAGAAATGCCAGGAATCTTCGATACCGAAGATATAGAAGAAGGAGGCAACGATGGCTATTACCGCTATGTTTAGTATGCCGGAGATGAGCAGTCCGAAGAACATCTGGGTGGCCACATGCAGAGCATGAGCCGCAAACGAACGGTTGTCCATCTTCTTATAACCGATAATGAGCAGAATCGCCGCCAAGACGTAGGTGAAAGCAAAGCCGTAAGTCCAAAGGAAGGGCTTCAAGTCGAGCATCATCAATGGCAGGAAGAGGAAAAACGAGGCATAATAAGCCCAGCGGTTCACTCGATGGAGCCAGAAGGTCAGCGCCATCAGCGGTACGAAGAACCAAAGGATGTCGCCATTTATTGCACTTACATACTCTGCCGTCTTCTCACTCCATTCGCGAGTCTCACTATCCCATACGGCAATGATAAAGAACACCACTCCCAAGGCCAGTTCAACAGGGAACCGTCGTGGACTCTGCAACAACTGCTGCAATAAGGATTTAAGTTTTGTACTCATCTTCAATGTTGGATTATTATCAAATTCTTAAAACCGTTTGACTACTCGATGTTAAGACGGCGGTTCTTGGGATATTTTACCTTGTATTGCAGAATCAGGTCACGCTGTTCGCCGGGCTGGAGCTGTAGGGGCCACTTGATGATACCGGTCTGCTTATCAAACTGACCATCACTCAGTTCTTCCATGCTGACCTCGATACTGGTATTACGTGAGATGGGGGCCTGATCGAATACGGTGATATTGACACTCTCCTGACGATTGTTCTTTACGGTGATGCGCCACTTCATAGTCTGCTCCTGATTGCTGCCCAAAAATCGACGTGTAGAACTCTCGCTGACCTTGATGCGCTGTACACGGATGCTCTGATCGCGACCCATCGAGAAGTGGAGCGTGTCGCTACTTACGGTAGGATCGAGAATACTCTTGCCCACAAACGAGTTGTCAAAGTACACATTAGCCTCGCCCTCCATCAGGTTGAGTTTCTGCCAGTCGGTAGCATCGGCCACTAAGAACGACTCCTTGTCAATTTTGGGTATGCCACGATACTCATATGACGCTGGCAACTGATGACGGGCAATCTCAGTAGTAGTCGTCTTGCCACCATCGGGCAATGTCAGCAGCTGCTTGATGTCGAACTCATAGCCGAACTGTGCCTGCTGCTGATTGACTGCAATCACTTCGCTCTCGTCCATCTCTTCTTCCACAGCAACATCTGCCATCGCCGGTATGCTCTCTTTCGCTTTCATTATTACGCCATCAGATTTTGATCTGCGTCCCTTCTTTGATGTACCATAGCCCATAACCACAACTTCTTGAAGGGCAGCTTGGTCCTCTTTCAGGCGTATGTTAAGTGTAGAACCAGGATCTACAGTGTGTGTCTGGCTCAGATAGCCTACATATGAGAACGTAAGCTGGCGACTGTTTTGTGGCAGGACAATGGAATAATGACCATCCACATCAGAAACTGTACCTAGATTAGTACCCTTTACCTTAACAGCTGCTCCAATCATTGGATCACCGTCATCGGCAGAAACAATCTTTCCGCTAACAACATTACTACCGTCAGAATCAATATTATAAGTAGGAGCCGACAGCCCATAATCCAGCCAGTACGTTTTTAGTTGTGGTGCAACGTTAGAGCGATTCGGATTGGCCGACGAGAGCGTTACGGGCACGTTTTTCCACTCTTCCTTAGTGTTTTGATAGATGTTGGCTTTGTACGACAGAAGCAATGGTTCCTTAGTGCTGTTAGAACGTATGTCGTAGCTGGGGAACCATCCTGCATTCTTCACATAATAGGTAATGTCGAAATCGGCACGACCGGCTTGTTTGGCATCCACCTTAACATCAATCTCGGTGACGCTCTTCAACTTCAGTTTTGCTATCGAGTCGCACGTTTTCTGTTTGCGTTTCAGTTCATCATTCAGTTTTTGCAACTGCTCGTCCAGCTCCTGGCTGCGTTTCTTTACCGAAAGCACCTGCTGGGCATAGTAGGCGTTCAGTTCCTTGATATTTGCCAATGGTGTGGCCACTGTCCTGCCTGCCACCGAGCAGTTGGTTTTAACCAGTTCCAGCTGCGCGGTCAGCATCTCTTGCTCATCCTTTGCCTGCTGGATACGACGTTCCACTGCCTTCACCTCATCCTCTGCATCGTGCAGTTTCTTGATTTGTGCAGCCGAATCAGGGTGAGCAGTTCGCTCGCTTACGCCTAATATCGTGAGATGCCCCTTGGCCTTAACCTGCAAGCTCTTTTTGTCCATATGTGGAGAAAACCCAGTAAACGTCACCACTTGTTCGCCTGGCATCAGGTTTACACTCTTAGAACGCTCCACCTGGGCACCATTGGTAAACACAGTAACTTTGTTGATCGAAGCAGTCTGCTTCTCAATAGCCTTAGTCATAACTGCTGCCATCAGGCAAATGGCAATCATCATTTTACGCTTAATATTCATAGAGGTTTAATATAATTGATTATCTTTTGTGCGGTTTATTTTCGGTTTATAATTTCGATGCCTCTTCGTGCATCCAGGCAGCGACGCTTTTGTGCATGCGCTGCTTGAAGGCGGTGCTGAAGGTGCTGTAGCTGCGGTAGCCGCTCTCCAGGGCCAGCTGCTGGGCGACAATGGGCTTATGTGCGACGGCAAGCTCACGGTAGCGGGCTATGAAGTGACGGATGCGAAGGTCGTGGATGTATTCATAGTAGCTTGTGTTCTGACTGGCGAAATACTGGCTGAGATAGTATCGGTTCATGCCAATGGCTGCCGAGAGCTGCGACAGGGTCAGATCTGTCTGCAGGTAGAGCTGCGCGTCCTCGCAGTGCTTCGCCAGCAGTTGTCCGATATGTAAGGCATCGCCCTTGGGAGAGGGGCTCTTGGCTTCGCAAGGCGGCATGGCCGAGTGCTTGCTCAGGCAAACTTCACTTTGTGCCGAACAGGGCTCGTGGGTGAGGCTGTCGGTGCTCAGGTCTTTCAATGTATCCACGCGCCAGAGCAGGAGGCCCGCCAGCGGGAATCCGATGATGTGGGCGATGGTGTTCATCACGTAGTTGTCGGTATATTCATAGCTCATGAGCAGTAGCATGAGGCCGATGAGCAGCGTAAGGCTGATCCACACCTCCTTGTGCTCCAGGTCGGCGTAGTTGTCGCACAGCCACCGCCCATATTGCCTCACGGCCACCACCATATATATAATGAAGGCCGCGGCGAGGACCAGTCCATAGATCTTGTTCGGGGTCGTGAGGTCGACGGATGGCATGGCGATCTGCAGCACAGCGATCACCGCGCAGGGCGTCATGACGACGAAATTGGGCCACAGCGGCCGGTGGCGGTCCTGCAGCATGGTCAGCAGCGTGCCGACGAAGACGGGCGGCAGCACCATGCAGTCGTTGGCGACGAGCAGCCCGTAGATCACCGAGCAGGTGTCGTTCGAGTATGTGTAGAACAGTATCCACCAGACGTGGGCCATGGCCATGATGCCGAATAGTGCCGCTGCCCAGCGGCGCAGCCGTGCGGGCGACTTGATGTCGGGCGCGATGGCCTTGCCCGGACACAGCAGCAGGTAGAGGCACAACACGACGGACACGGCAGTTCCTGCGCCGTGGAGCAGGAGATACAATATCGACAATGGAGTTATCTGTTCAGGCATATAGTTTTTAATCGTTTCTTTTGGAATGCAAAATTACTACTTTTTCAGTGAAATCGTGCAGGTTTTCCAAAAAAAGTTTTGTTTTTTTGCCATTTCATCGTCGGTTTCCGATGTTTAAAATGCGTGAATGGATGTTGAAAATGCGTTAATTTGCGGATCGTGAGGCGGGTCGACTTACATCTAAAGCAAAAAAAGTTACGGCTAAAGCAAAATTTTCACTCGCGGCGATTTTGGCCTTGCATATTTCGGGTTTTTTGAGTACCTTTGTAGTCAATAATCAAATAACAATTACTAACAATAATATGTATTTTTAATTTAAAATGATTATGAGAAAGATTATGAATTGGGTGCTCGCCGCCACCCTTATCTGCGGCGCAAGTGTAATTACATCGTGTTCTGCTAACGACGCAAATGACAACCCCTCGCAGGAGCAGGCTAAGAAGGACCGCAAGGAGTTTATCCAGCACACCCGCCAGAACCTGAAGGAAGTGGCAGAAAACCTGAACTTCAGTTCGTGGGAACTTGCTAACACAATTAATCAGGCTTTCAACACAACCGTGCTGAACAACCCTGAGTTCGAGAAGGCCATCATCCCCCTGTTTACCCAGAAGATTCGTGAGACTGTCAAGCCCGTGGAAGAGGGTAGCGAACTGGCAGCGATGGGCTACAAGCAGTATGCCACAGTCGACCTGACGAAATTCAACTACCGTTTCACGATGAAGGCAGATGGCTCAGGCTTCGACGTAGAGGAAGCCGATGACTTCGAGATGATGATCAATCATATCAACCCGGAAACCCCAATAGTGATATCTAACAAGCTGACGTTGAAGGCAAGTGGTGACACCTACAAGCAGCTTGCCAAGCGTTTGGGCAATGAAGAGTTGGCTGTTGTGATTCTCGTCCCCTCAGATTTCGAATTTACGCTTGCCGGAAATGGTGATGGAAATTGGGTAGATGCTTTTAAAGGTGGGTTCACGAATCAGTTTGATATGAGCGGTGAATCTGAGTTTATTAATCCCAGAACCGATGGTGTCAACATTGTTGGAACCCTTCAATCTGCTGCTCCCGACAGTCCAGACGGAAAGCATGCTGCCGATGCCACAGACCTCAACTTCATCTTTACTCAGGATCCTGAAACCAACAAGGTTGGCACGTATCTTACTTTCGTGCATAATGGCAAGAATATGATGGATCTCTGGAGTATGCTTGAGTACACAGACAAGGAGATTGACCTGTCAAAATACACAGGATCTGGTACTATCCTCGATTTGCTGGTAGCGCTGATGGGTGGCAGCAACTTAGACGCTACCTTCTCGCTGAATGGTGACCTGACTACCGAAATTTCTGTCAGCGACTGCGG
>JAEEGH010001846.1_pt1 | contig 59513 bp, 49 predicted proteins | sample 9134181 | NCBI WGS metagenome assembly JAEEGH01 (sample SAMN16246544, study PRJNA631951) | gut metagenome | biome: gut microbiome; feature: rumen; material: DP-attached | host: Bos | place: Iran: Karaj | collected 2018-10
ATCGAGGTAGGTGTCGACGTGCCGAACGCGTCGGTCATGGTCATCGAAAGCGCTGAGCGTTTCGGCCTTTCGCAGCTGCACCAGCTTCGCGGCCGTGTGGGCCGCGGCGCCGAAAAGTCGTACTGCATCCTGATGACGGGCTACAAGCTGAGCAGCGAGTCGCGGCAGCGCATCGAACTGATGTGCGCCACAAGCGACGGCTTCGAACTGGCGGAGGCCGACCTGAAGATGCGCGGCCCCGGGGACTTCGAGGGGACGCGCCAGAGCGGCCTGGCTTTCGACCTGCACATCGCCGACCTGGCAAAAGATTCGCCGGCCCTGCTGGAAGCCCGCGAGCTGGGCGAAAAGATCCTGGCCGCCGACCCCTTCCTCGAACACATCGAAAACCGCCTCCTCGCCGAACAGCTCCGCACCCTGCGGCTCGATACGACCGTCAAGGATTACTCGAAGATTTCGTAATTCAAGATTCAAGCGCATCCGCGGGAGCAAATCAAGGCCATTTTGCTCCCACACAGTAGTTTTTTACCTTCGCGGGAGCAAAACAGGCTGTTTTTGTGCCCGCACAGCCGATTTTCACCTTCACGGGAGCAAAACAGGGGGTATTTGTGCCCGGGAAACGGTCAGCGAGGACGATATTCCTGGTCCCGGAGCCAGGGCTCGAAGCCGGCGGAGGTGATGGCGGCGCGGAGGGTACGCTCACCGTCGGAGAGCAGGTTGTGACTGCCGGCGGCGGAAACGACGTTTTCTTCAATCATGATGGAGCCCATGTCGTCGGCGCCTGCCTCAAGGGCGCGGAGGCCCGTTTCGAGGCCGACGGTCAGCCAGGAGGCCTGGATATGGTCGACATTGTCGAGCACCAGGCGGGCGATGGCGACTGTCCGGAGGAATTCTTCGTCGGCCGGCCAGCGGCGGGCTGGTTCGGCCTTCCATGCGGGCTCGCCCGGCAGGGTGATGCCGGCGGGCAGGCGGTCCTCAGCGGCAAGTCGCTCCAATTCAGTGCCAGCGAGCTGCATCGGCCAGCAGATGAAGGCGCGGAAGCCGGGGACAGATTCCGGGTCGGAGCCCGGAATGACGTCCTTGGCGGACGGGCGGGCGTCCTGCAGGGCGCGCAGGGCGAGCAGATGGTCGATGCGTTCTTCCAACGTTTCGATATGGCCGTAGACCATCGTCGCCGTAGTGCTCATGCCCAGGCGATGGGCCTCCCCCATCACGTCGAGCCACTGCTGCGCCGTCGGCTTGGCGGGTGACAGGAACTTCCGCACGCGGTCACACAGGATCTCGGCGCCGGCGCCCGGCAGGGTGTCGAGTCCTGCCGCGCGCAATCGAACGAGTACGTCGTGATACGACAACTTGCTGATACGGGCAATATGGGCGATTTCCGGCGGGCCGAGGGCGTTGAGCCGGAGCGAAGGCTCCGCCTCCTTCAGGCGGCGGAACAGCGTCTCATACCAGTTGATGTCATACTTCGGATGCAGGCCGCCCTGCAGCAGCAGCTGGTCGCCGCCGAGCGCCTTCATCTCCGCGATCTTCGGCAGATAATCTTCAAAAGCAAGCGTATAAGCTTTCTCGGGCTCGTCCGGCCGGCAATGGAAGTTGCAGAACTTGCAGCCGGAAAGGCAGACGTTGGTATAATTGACGTTGCGGTCGATCTGATAACTCACCCGCCGCCCCGGCACATGCTGGTACCGTCCGGCCTGCGCCCGGTCGCAAAGCTCCTCCAACGGCGCCTCCCGATACAGCCGCAAGGCCTCTTCCTTTGTCAGTCTCAAAGTTTGAAAGAATCTTTCAGCTGGGTGGTCTTGTTCATCACCAGGTGGTCGGGGGTGGAATCGGGGTCTTTCTTGAAGTAGCCGACACGCTCGAACTGGACGGCCAGGTCGCCGGGATCGTCGAGAAGGGCGGGTTCGGCCCAGCCGTTACGGACAACGAGGCTCTCCGGATTGAGGAAATCCTTGTAATCCTTGTCGCAGGGCACCTGCGACATGTCGGCCAGCGTGAAGAGCCGGTCGTAGATGCGGCATTCGATCTCTTTGGCGAAAGCCGTCGAAACCCAGTGGATCGTACCCTTGACCGAACGCCACTGCCCGGAGGCAGGATGCGTGAGCGGATCGTAGGTACATTTGAGCTCGACCACCTTGCCCGAAGCATCCTTGACCACCTCGTTGCACTGGATGATGTAGGTGTATTTCAGACGCACTTCCCCACCCGGACGCAGGCGGAAGAACTTCTTCGGCGCATCTTCCATGAAATCGGCACGGTCGATCAGCAGATCGCCCGTGAACGGGATGCGGCGCTTCGGCCCGTCGGGCGCGGCGGGATTGAGCGGCGCATCGAACCACTCCACGCGGCCCGGCTCCCAGTTCGTCAACGTCAGCTTGATCGGATCGTCCGAAACGACCATGTAACGGTTGCTGCGCTCGTTCAGGTCCTGGCGGACGCAGTACTCCAGCAAGCCGATGTCCATCAGCTGGTCGCGTTTGCTGACGCCGATCTTGTCGCAGAACATCTTCAGCGCCTCGGGTGTGTAGCCGCGGCGACGGACGCCACAGAGCGTCGGCATGCGCGGGTCGTCCCAGCCCGAGACGAAACCTTTCTCCACGAGTTCCAGCAACTTGCGCTTGCTCATCAGCGTGTAGGTGAGGTTGAGCCGCGCAAATTCATACTGATGCGAAGGATAGATGCCCAGCGTCTCGATGAACCAGTCGTAGAGCGGACGGTGTATATCGAATTCCAGCGTACAGATGGAATGCGTGATGTGCTCGATGGAATCGCACTGGCCGTGCGTGTAGTCGTACATCGGATAGATGCACCACTTGTCGCCGGTGCGATGATGATGCGCGTGCTTGATGCGGTAGAGGATCGGGTCGCGGAACATCATGTTGGGATGCGCCATGTCGATCTTTGCGCGGAGCACTTTCGCACCGTCAGGATATTTGCCCGCTTTCATCTCGCGGAAGATGCGGAGATTTTCCTCGACACTGCGGTTGCGCCAGGGCGAGTCAGTGCCCGGCGTCTCGACGGTGCCGCGGTTCACGCGGATCTCCTCGAGAGTCTGGTCGTCGACATAGGCCAGGCCGCGTTCGATGAGCTGCTCCGCCCATTCGTACAACTGGTCGAAGTAATCGGAGGCATAACGCTCTTCCGCCCACTGGAATCCCAGCCACTTGATGTCCTCCTTGATGGCATCGACATATTCCACATCTTCCTTGGTGGGGTTGGTGTCGTCGTAGCGGAGATTGGTGCGGCCGCCATACTTCTGCGCCAGTCCGAAATTGATGCACAGGCTCTTGGCGTGGCCGAGGTGGAGATATCCGTTCGGCTCAGGCGGAAAACGGGTGATGATCTGGTCGTACTTGCCAGAGGCGAGGTCCGCCTCGATGATTTCTTCGAGGAAATTGTTTTTCTTCTCTTCTTCCATTTTTGCGAGCAGTTTGACCTGCAAATATAGGAAAAAATCACTATCTTTAACCCGTAAAAACCGTACATGGCATGCTGAAATCAATGACGGGCTACGGCAAGGCGGAATGCCTGCTGGGCCCAGACAAGTATCTCATCGAAATCCGATCGGTCAACGGCAAGAACGCCGATATCAATCTCAAAACCCAACTCATCCCCCGCGAAAAGGAAGTCGAAGTCCGCAAATACATCGCCGACAAGCTCGGCCGCGGCAGCATCGACCTGTTCATCACGGTCGAACACACCCAGGGAGCAGACGCCAAACAGATCAACCGCGGGACGCTGCTCAACTACTACAACCAGTTGCAGGAAGCCGTCAAGGGCACCGTAATGGAATGCTGCGAACCTGATACGCTGATGTTGTCGCTTATGCGGCTGCCCGACGTGCTGGAAACCCGCAACACGGAACTCACACCCGAACAATGGGAGCAGCTTTTTGCCGCCATCCGCGAAGCCGTCGCCAGCCTGGACGCCTTCCGCCAGCGTGAAGGCGTCAGCCTCTGCAACGACGTCATCACCCAGGTGGCCAAGATCGAGACCTATCTCCCCGAAATCGAACGCTACGAAAAAGAGCGCGTGGCCGCCATCCGCGAGCGCATCGACGCCCGCATCAAGGAACTCGCCCTGCAGCCCGACACCAACCGGCTCGAGCAGGAGATGATCTTCTGGCTGGAAAAACTCGACATCAACGAAGAAAAGGTCCGCCTGCGCCAGCACTGCAACTACTTCCGCGAAACCGTGCTCAACGAGGCCATGCCCGGCCGCAAGCTCGGCTTCATCGCCCAGGAAATGGGCCGCGAGATCAACACCCTTGGGTCCAAGGCCAACCACGCCGATATCCAGAAATGCGTGGTCAAGATGAAAGACGAACTCGAGAAAATCAAGGAACAAACACTCAACATTCTGTAATATATGAAGAGAATCCTCACCGTGCTGGCAGCCCTGCTTCCGCTGCTGGCCTTTTCCGCAGACCGCCAGGAAGCGCGTCTGCTCCGATTCCCTGCCGTCGGCGGCGACAACATCGTATTCAGCTACGCCGGCGACCTTTACCGTGTCGGCATAAGCGGCGGCGATGCCCAGAAGCTGACCTCCCACGTGGGCTACGAAGTGTTCCCGCGCATCTCTCCTGACGGAAAAACCGTGGCCTTCACCGGCCAGTACGACGGCAACACCGAAGTCTATACCATCCCCGTCACCGGCGGCGAACCCCGGCGCATCACGTACTCCGCCCTCGTCAGCCGCGACATGGTCGGTGAGCGCATGGGCCCCAACAACATCGTCATGTGCTGGACGCCCGACGGCAAGCAGATCGTGTACCGCAGCAAACAGTGGTGCTTCAGCGGCCTGCGCGGCCAGCTCTGCAAAGTTGACGCAAACGGTGGACCCGCAGAAGAAATCCCGACCACGGAAGGCGGCTTCTGCAGCTACTCGCCAGATGGCAGGCAGCTGGCCATGAACCGTATGTTCCGCGAGTTCCGCACCTGGAAATACTACCGCGGCGGCCAGGCCGACGACATCTGGATCAACCAGGTCGGCACTACGAAACTGGAGAAGATCAGCGACAACGACGCCCAGGACATCTTCCCGATGTGGATCGGCAACGAGATCTACTACCTCTCGGACCGCGACCGCATCATGAACCTCTTCGTCTACGACACCAAGACCAAAAAGACCCGCAAGGTCACGGAATTCAAGGAATATGACTGCAAGTTCCCCTCCTATTCCCAGCAGTACGTGGTATTCGAGAACGGCGGTTATATCTATAAGTATGATGTCAAGAAAGGCAGCTGCGAGAAGGTGACCATCTACCTCGACAGCGACAACATCTACAGCCGGCCTGAATTCAAGAACGTATCCGGCCGGATGAACTCGTTCAGCCTCTCGCCCGACGGCGAGCGCGTGCTCGTGTCGGCCCGCGGCGACATCTTCTCCCTCCCCGCCCAGAGCGGCCCCGTCTACAACGTGACCGAGAGCCCGGATGCGCACGACCGCGACGTGACCTGGTCGCCCGACGGCAAGCACATCGCCTACCTCTCCGACAAGAGCGGCGAGTATCAGGTGTATGTGGCTCCCTCCGGCGATATGAAGGCCGCCAAGGCCATGACGCAGTTCACGGACGGCTATCCCAGCGGCCTGAAATGGAGTCCCGACGGCAAGACACTCTTCTTCTCCACGCTCAAGCGCGATCTCTACAGCCTGGACATCGCTTCGGGCACCCTTAAACGCATCATCGTGGGTGAGATCAGCGGCCCGCGCGGCTTCACCCTTTCGGCCGACGGCAGCTGGGGCGCCTATTCCATGGAAATCGGCAGCGATGTGAGCGCCGTGTTCCTCTATGAGGTGGCGACCGGCAAATCCTACCAGGTGACCGACCGCTGGTATCCTTCTTCCAGCCCGCTCTTCTCGGAAGACGGCAAATACCTGTTCTTCACCTCCTCGCGCAGCCTGCGCTCCCAGTATTCCCAGGTGGAATGGAACGCATCCTACAGCGTGAGCGACTACGTGTTCGTCCTCCCGCTGGCCAAAGAAACGCCCGATCCAACGACCATCGTATCGAATGAATACGGCGCCAAGCCGGCTCCCGAAAAAGCCAAGGCGCCTGATAAGGCCAAGACACCCGAGAAGATGAAGGTCGATGTCGACGGCATCGGCCAACGCGCCAGCGTCCTGCCGCTGCCGGCCGGCCGCTACCGCCTCCTTCTGGCTGAAAACGGCAAACTCTACTACAGCAGCTTCGGCGGCGGCATGCCCGGCATGGGCGGCCAGCGCGGCGGCACTTCCGCAGCAGCCGTCAAGGTGCTCGACCTCAAGACCCTGAAGACCTCCGACGGCCCGAAGAGCATGCCCGTCGCCCTCACGCCTGACCACAAGAAGTGCCTCGTCCGCGAAGGCGGCAAACTGTACGTCACGGGCTTCGGCGGCCCCGCCAAGCTCGACACGCCCGTTCCGACCCAGGAGATGGACATGGTCATCGACCACGAGGCCGAATGGCGCCAGATCTACGACGAAAGCTGGCGCGTGACCCGCGACAACTTCTACGTGGCGAACATGCACGGCATCGACTGGAAGGCCATCCACGACAAATACGCCGTGATGCTCCCGTATGTGAAGCACCGCCACGACCTGACCTACCTCATCGGCGAGATGATCGGCGAACTGACCATCGGCCACGCCTACATCACCTCGGGCGAAGTGCCGGAGATTCCGCGCGTGAAGACCGGCCTGCTGGGCGGCAAGTTCAGCAAGGACGCCAAGACCGGCGCCTTCCGCATCGAGCACGTCTTCAAGGGCGCATCGTGGGACAAGACGCTCGTCTCACCGCTTGACGGGCCGGGCGTAGAGGCCAAGGCCGGCCAGTATATCACGAAGGTGAACGGCACCCCGGCTTCCGAGCTCGTGGACATCTACCAGGCCCTCGTGGGCAAGGTGGGCAAGACCGTCGCGCTGGAGATTGCCGACAATGCCGCCGGCAAGAATGCACGCACGGTGTATGTGAAGCCCGTGGAAGACGAATCGAACCTGGCTTACTACGAATGGGTCCAGCGGAACATCGAGAAGGTCAACAAGGCTTCGAACGGCGAGATCGGCTACATCCATATCCCCGACATGAGCACCGAAGGCCTCGACATGTTCACCAAACTCTTCTACACGCAGCTCGACAAGAAGGCCCTGATCATCGACGACCGCATGAACGGCGGTGGCAACGTTTCCCCGATGATCCTGGAGCGCCTGCAGCGTGAAGTCTACCGTATGAGCATGTCGCGCTGGGGCGGCCAGAACGAACCGGTTCCGAACCAGTCGTTCTACGGCCCGAAGGTCTGCCTCATCGACAAGTATTCCTCGTCAGACGGCGACCTCTTCCCGTATGGCTTCCGCCAGCTCGGCCTGGGCAAGCTCATCGGCAAGCGCTCCTGGGGCGGCATCGTGGGCATCTCCGGCTCGCGGAATTATCTCGACGGCCAGGACATGCGCACGCCGTTCTTCACCTCCTACTCACTGGAAGGCGACTGGATTATCGAAGGTCACGGCGTGGATCCCGACATCGAGGTCGACATCAACCCCTTCGAGGATTACAAGGGCAAGGACGCCCAGCTCGACAAGGCCATCGAAGTGCTGAAAGCCGAACTGAAAAACTGGAAACCGCTGCCGCCCACTCCGCCGGCTCCCGACAAAAGCCGCATCGGCTTGGAATAACGACAGATTATTTTTGCTAACTTTAACCCAGATTGTATTAATTCCTAACCAATATTGCCTATGAAAAAGTACATTGCAGAATGCATCGGAACGTTCGTCCTGACGCTCCTGGGCTGCGGAACGGCCATGTTCCTCGGCTGCAACACGCCGGCCGGCGTCGTCGGCACGGCCATCGCTTTCGGTCTGACCGTCGTGGCCATGGCCTATACGATCGGCGGCATCAGCGGCTGCCACATCAACCCGGCCATCACCTTCGGTGTCGCGCTTTCGGGCCGTATGTCATGGGGTGAAGCTGTCGGCTACTGGATCGGCCAGGTCATCGGCGCGATCATTGCCGGTGCTGTCCTTCTGCTTCTGACCAAGGTGGTTGCGGCTCCCGACCTGACGGGCGGCCTCGGCACCAACGGCGTCGCCAATGCCGGCGGCGTGGGTGGCGCACTCCTCGTCGAGTTCATCGCAACGTTCATCTTCGTGCTGGTAGTGCTGGGCACGACCGACGCGAAGAAGGGTGCAGGCAACCTGGCCGGCCTGGCCATCGGCTTGACGCTGATCCTCGTCCACCTGGTCTGCATCAACCTGACCGGTACTTCCGTCAACCCGGCCCGTTCCATCGGCCCGGCCCTCTTTGTCGGCGGTGAAGCCCTTGCCAATGTGTGGGTATTCATCCTCGCCCCTATGGTGGGCGGCGCCTGCGCAGCCGGTGTCTGGAAAGGCCTGGCGAAGTAAGTTCCCGTGTTTTTATGAAAAAAGAGTCCGGTTCAACAACCGGACTCTTTTTTACATTCCCATGCCGCCGTCGACCAGGATGACCTGGCCGGAGACATAGGAGGCGAGGTCGGAGGCCAGGAAGGTGCAGACTTTCGCCACTTCTGCAGGGGTGCCGCCGCGGCGCATCGGGATCTTCGATTCCCACTGCTTCAGCACCTCGGGACCAAGTTTCTCGGTCATGTCGGTCAGGATGAAGCCCGGAGCCACCACATTGGCGCGGACGCCCTTGGGGCCGAGTTCGGCAGCGATGGATTTGGCTAGGCCGATCATGCCGGCTTTTGAGGCGGAATAGTTGCACTGGCCGGCGTTGCCATGGACGCCCACGATGGAGCTGATGTTGATGATGGAGCCGCCCCGCTGGCGAAGCATGACCGGAGAGACGGCATGGATGAAGTTGAAGGCGCTCTTGAGGTTGACTGTGAGGACGGCGTCCCACTGGAGTTCGCTCATGCGGAGCATGAGGGCGTCCTTGGTGATGCCGGCGTTGTTGACCAGCACGTCGATGCGGCCGAAGTGTTCCATGACTTGTTCGACGGCGTGATGGGTCTGTTCGAAATCGGCGGCGTTGGAAGCCAGGGCGAGCACACGCACGCCGAAGGCTTCGAGTTCTTTCTTCGTCTGTTCTCCGATTTCGTCGATGACCAGGTCGGTGAAGGCGATATCGGCGCCTTCTTCCGCGAATTTCAGGGCGATCTGTTTGCCGATGCCCCGTGCCGCGCCCGTAATCAGCGCGACCTTTCCTTTCAGTAATTCCATATTACAATTCTGCAATTAAATCATATTCGTCGGCACCGGTGATGGTGACGTCGGCAAACTGGCCGACGGGGGCGGTGCCTTTAATCAGGATTTCGCCGTCGACTTCGGGGGATTCGGTCTGGGAGCGAGCTACCAGGATGCCGTCGCCGGAGACGGAGTCGACGAGGACGCGGGTACGGGTGTCGACGCGGGACTGGTTAAAAGCCAGCGAGATACCGCTCTGGAGCTCCATCAGCCGGTCGTAGCGCTCCTGTTTGACTTCCGCCGGGATATCATCCTTGTAGTGGATGGCCCCGTAGGTTCCCTCTTCTTCGGAGTACTGGAAGGCGCCGAGGCGCTCGAAACGGCACTCCTGCACGAAGTCGAGCAGGTCGCGGAATTCCGCTTCCCCCTCGCCCGGATGTCCCACGATCAGGGTTGTGCGGAGCACTACCCCGGGCACAAGCTGCCGCATGCGGGCCACCAGTTCGCGGGTCTGCCGGCCGTCGACGCCGCGCCGCATCATCGCGAGCACCTTGTCGGCGCTGTGCTGCAGCGGGATGTCGATGTAGGGGCAGATCTTCGGATTGTCGGCCATCACCCGGAGCACGTCTTCCGGAAAACCGGCCGGATAGCTGTAGTGCAGCCGGATCCACTCGATGCCGTCGATCTCAGCCAGCCGGGCAAGCAGCTCGCCCAGCCGCCGCTTCCCGTACAAGTCAAGCCCGTAATAGGTCGTGTCCTGTGCAATGACGATCAGTTCCTTCACTCCCTGCGCCGCCAGCAGCTTCGACTCCGCCACCAGCTGCTCCATGGGAACACTGACATGCGGACCACGGATCATCGGGATGGCACAGTACGAACACGAGCGGTCGCAACCCTCGGCGATCTTCAGGTAGGCATAGTGCTTCGGCGTGGTCAGCACGCGGCCCAGCGTATCGAAGGTCAGCACACCGTTCCATTCGTCCACCTCGGGAATCTCGGGCGGGAGCTCCGAACGATAGCGCTGCGACAGGCAGCCGAACACCGACACCTTCTGCACGAGCCCCTCTTTCTTGGCCTCCACAGCCTCCAGGATGGCGTTGATCGATTCTTCCTTGGCGTCCTGGATAAAGCCGCAGGTGTTGATGATCACCTCATCGACCCGGCCGGAGGACAGGTCGACGGTTTCAGGCACAAGCTCGTATCCGCGCTCCTGCAGAACGCGCATCAGATGCTCCGAATCCACGCGGTTCTTGGAGCATCCCATCGTCACGACCTGGATGCGCTTCACTCAGCCTTCTCCTCTGCTTTTTCTTCTTCCTGCTCCTCTTCGTCCTCTGCGAATTCAAGCGAAGCATAATTGCGGAGTTCCTCGTACCAGCCGAGAATCTTCTTCATGTGCGACACATAGAAACGGTTCTCGTCGTAGTCGGGGATCACTTCCGCAAAGAAAGCCTTGATGGCTTTGGCATCGCCTTTCGGATCCGGGGCCGGACCCTGGGAGAGTTTCTCCGCCATGGCGGTCAGCACGTCGCGCAAAGGCACGTCGGTCTCGTCGGTATAGATCGAGATATCGGCCAGCGAACTGACCTTGGCGCTGGCGCCAAGCATGGTACGCTGCTTCGTAGAGAGCGACTCGGCAATGATGCCGCCACGGCCCTGGGCTACATATTCAAACAATCCGTGTTCACCCGAAACGGAGAGAATTTTCTTCAAATCTGTCTTTTCCATCTTTGTTTAATCGTTTCAATTATTTGCAGGACCGCCGGCAACAGCGCCTGACGGTCGTCGTTTTCCAAAATAAAATCGGCCTTTGCCATGCGTTCCGCATCGCTCCATTGCGCAGCCATACGCTTGTGTACCTGCTCCTCCGTCACCCCGTCGCGTGCCATGACACGGCGGATACGGACTGCCTCCGGCGCCGTCACGACCACCGTATAGTCCATCATGCCCGCAAAACGCGGTTTCTCGAGCAGGATGGCCGATTCGATGACCACCAGTGCGCTTTCCTGTCGCTTTTTCCAGTTTTCAAAGTCCCGGATGACAGCCGGATGCACCAGGTCTTCCACGGCGGCGAGCAGCGCTGCGTCGCCGAAGATCCGATGTGAAAGGGCAGTCCTGTCAAGACGTCCTTCAGCATCCAGGACAGCTTCGCCACACAACGAAACCATGTCAGAAAGCAGCTGCGGATCGCGGTCGTACAGTTCCTTGGCAGCCCTGTCGCAGTCGTAGACCGGCAGGCCCGTTTCATGGAACACGCGCGACACCACGGACTTGCCGCTGCCGATGCCGCCGGTGCACAGGATCACGCAACTGTCTTCTTTCATCGCCCCCCCATCTGGATACATTCCACCAGCCCGGGATTGATACGCCAAGCGTAAATCTCGCGCTGCGTCACCAGGCGCGGAATCACCTTCGTGCTCTCCGCCCCTGCGAAGTCGGCGTAATCCACCACCAGCGCAAGGTCTTCCGGAACGATGCGGCCGCCCTGCGGACGGAACGGCGCCCGGAACGTCAATTCCACCTGGGAAGGCAGGACAACCAGCGTCCGGCCGGCCGGCGCACCCTTGACCGTTACCGGCAGGGTCATCGTCGTCTCCACATAGCGGTCCACGTCCACTTCAAAACGGACCCGGTCGATATCGAAACGAAGGCCGGGAACGGGCTCCAGGCCCACATAGCCCTGGATCGGCTTGTCCACTTTCGAATAGGCGATGGACTGGGTACGGACCTGTGTAACCCGCTGCAGCTCCTTCACGGCCCCGTAGACCGACACGGAATCGGGCGTCAGGACGACTTCCCCCACCGGCATATACTGGGGTAGGAAATCCATCTCGACCGTGGCGACGACAGGCACCCGGACGAACGACTGGGGAGCGAAAGTGAAGGTCAGTTCCTCGGCATCGATATAGTCAATCTCAAAATGGTCGCCCATCTGTTCGGAGAGCCGGTCACGCAATTCGGACACCGGGAGCGAGAAAGTATCCTCGACACCCGGCACCGGCTTGAAATGCCGGGAATCCTCCACGATGGACAGGCGGACGGGCTTGCGGCCCGTGCCCCGCATGCGCAGCAGGTAGAATCCGGAAGCCTTCCCGCGCAGCAGCACGGTTTCCCGCGCCGTCGCCTCGGCGGCATATCCCTGCAGGTTGGTCGTCACCTGCACCGTACAGGGCATGCTGGCTGAATAAGTCAGTGCGAAAGTATGCATCACCCACACGAGGCAGGCGATGAGCAGGGAGAGCAGGAGCAGCCGGAAATCCCGCATCGGGCCTTATGCCTGCTGGGCGTCGCTGAAGTCTTTCACAAGCGAAGCCTTGTCGACCTTGATACGGACGTCCTTGTCGATCTCGAGCAGCACTTTGTTGTCGGTCACCTCGATGACGGTGCCATAGATGCCGCCGACGGTGACGACCTTGTCACCTTTCGAGAGGCTGTTGCGGAAATTGTTGAGTTCCTTCTGGCGTTTCTGCTGGGGACGGATCATGAAAAGCCACATCACCACGAAGATGAGTGCGAGCATCAACAGCATGGTCAGGCCGCCGCCACTCTGGGCACCCTGCGCCTGAAGGATGGTAATCAGAGAAAGAATCATATTAATTGTATTATTTGTTATTGTTCATAGAGGCCGCGCCCCTGCTTGACCACCTCGCCGCTGGCGACCTTCTCCTGGATGATACGGTCGAGGATGCCGTTGACGAATACACGGCTGTTGGGCGTGCTGTAGTACTTCGATATTTCCACATATTCGTTGATCGTCACTTTCACCGGGATGGTCGGAAAGACCACGGCTTCCGTGATGCCCATGACGATCAGGGTGGCGTCGGTCAGCACGAGACGGTCGGATTTCCAGTTGTCGAGGTGCTGCGAGATCAGTTCGAAATATTCATCGTAGCGGGCGATGGATTCTGCCAGAAGCCGCAGGGCGAAGTCCTTGTCGTCTTCCTTCAGGAAAGTGGAAGGATGGACGACCAGGTGTTTCCGCGCCGTCTCATCGATGCCGGCGATGATGGCATTCAGGGCGAAGGCCAGATCGTCGACCCAGAGGACAGACATGTCTTCGAGAATGGATTCCAGTTCTTCGTTGTCCTCGAATTCATCCTGGAAAATGCAGGAGAACAGCTGGCAGTCTTCTTCGAAAGAATCCACGCCCGATTTCATGTAGTTCTGGTAATAATCCTTGGTTATCAAGGAGTTATAGATATGCTTCACAAAAGGTTCATACTCTCCCCACTGGAGGCCGCGGCGCATGCAGTAACGGCCGAATTCCGGATCGTCCGACAGCAGGGCCGCGAAACGGTTGTGCACGAATTTGAGATTGGGGTGCGCTTCTTCCTCGGTGGGCCGGAATTTCTGCATGCCGGCGGCAATCTTGTCTTCCGCCACCCGGATGAGCGAGGAAGAGATGTTGAGCATGAAATAGTATAGATCCTTGACCTTGTCACAGGACTCCAGCAGGGTCTTCTGTGCCGTGAGCGCATTGTCGGCATGTGACCCTTCGTAGGCAAAAAGCGTCTTGAAGGCCTTGATGCGGATCAGTCTGCGAGAGAGCATTTCAAAGTTTTCTGAAAATTTTCACAAAGATAAGTGGTTTCTTTCAATAATAAAATCTATCTTTGTAGGAGTTTATCGAAAAACGTTTAAAAAGATTTAGACATGTACTATGAGGATTATGACAATGCAGGCTTTCAGGAAAGAAATGGAGACGACGTCTATTCGAAGCCTGTAAGAGCAGGAAAGAGAACCTACTTTTTCGATGTTAAAGCCACCAAAGGCAACGATTACTACCTGACCATCACCGAAAGCAAGCGCCGCGTGGAGCGGGATGGCCGTTACGTGTACGACAAACACAAGATTTTCCTTTACAAAGAAGATTTCGACAAATTCGCCGACGGGCTTCAAGAAGTTGTAAACTATATCCGCGAGCGGCTGCCGGTCGAAGAAAATGCCGCACCTGTACAGCAGCCTTCATCTCCGGACCAGGCCCCGGGCGCATTTTCGGATGTGAATTTCGAGGAATTATAGCAAAAAACCCGGCTTTCCAGCCGGTTTTTTCATTTTTGAAGCATGGATCTTCCCTTTTCCTTTGACAAAATCCCTGCGGGTGACAGCATTGTGGGCCGCAACGCAGAGATAGCCGCCGTGTTCTCCGCACTGGGACAGGGCGGTTCGAGCCTTGCCCTGTACGGCGAGGCTCGCAGCGGAAAAGAGACTGTCGTACGGGAAGCCATCGACCGTTACCTTCAGAAAAAGAGCCAGGTCATCGTATGTGAAATCGACCTGTCCGGACTCCGTACCTACGAACAATTCACCGCACTCTGGCGCACCCGGATGAAAGCCTGCGCCGAGGAGTTGAACCGGGGGGCCCTGCTTCCTTTCGAAATCTCCCTCGACGAGGTTCCCGAAAAAAAACTCTTCGACCTTCCCAGCATCATCGCAGGCGAGTCCGGCGCACAGATGATCATTTATTTCAAGGAATTCCAGAACCTGCTCCGCATCGAGGACGAGCAATTCCAGCTCGAGATGCTCGACCGTCCGTGGAGCCGGCAAAAAGCCATCCGCTACCTGTTCACCGGCTCGTTCGTCAACGCCATGAAAAGCATTTTTGAAGAACGGAAATGTTTCTATGGCATGTGCCGGACGATGCAGCTGCAACCCATCGATAAACGGCTGGTGTGCGAATACATCCGTTCCGCCTTCCTCAACCTGGGCCGCGTCATCGAAGCGGAAGAAATACTGGCCATCCATGAGATGTCCGCGGGCAACATGTGGTACGTGAAGCAACTCTGTTCGTTCTGCTACAGCCAGCCGGCCGGCTATGTGAGCCGGGTCACCGTCAATCATGCGCGCGACATGTTGCTGGCCATCCACGTCCCGCGCTTCAAACATTGGCTTTTCGACCTGACGGTCAACCAGATCAACCTGCTCCATGCCATCGTCGACGGCATCCGGAAATTCAGCAGCGCTGAAACCATGGAACGCTACCGGCTCAATTCATCGGCCGGCGTGGCGCGCAGCCGCGAGGCCCTTGCCAAGCGGGAACTGGTGGTCTTTGACGAAGAAGACAATGCGCGCCTGACCGATCCCCTGTTTGAATACTGGCTCCGCAATTACTATTTTGTATCATGAAGAAACTCGTCGTACTTTCGGGCGCAGGCGTCAGCGCAGAGAGCGGAATCAAGACCTTCCGCGACAGTGACGGACTGTGGGAAAACTACAATGTCGCCGACGTGGCCGACATCGAAGGATGGTATCGCAACAAAGGCCTCGTCCTTCAATTCTATAACGAACGCCGGCACCAGCTGGAGACGGCGCAGCCCAACAAGGCGCACAAGATCATCGCGGAACTCGAGCGCTATTTCGACATGACCGTGGTCACGCAGAACGTGGACAATCTCCACGAGCGCGCCGGCTCCTCCAAGATCATCCACCTGCACGGCGAACTGACAAAGGTCCGCCCCGAAGACCGGGAGGATATCGGCGAAGGGACCCGCGGCGTAAAGGACATCGGCTACCACGACGTCAACCTGGGCGACACGGACAGCCGCGGCGTCCAGCTCCGGCCCCATATCGTCTGGTTCGGGGAAGCCGTGCCCATGATGACGCCGGCAGCCCGCGAAGTGTCGGAAGCCGACATCCTGCTGATCATCGGCACTTCGCTCAACGTCTACCCGGCCGCCGGGCTCTTCCGCTATGTGCAGTACGGAACGCCTATCTTCCTGATCGATCCCAAGCCGATCCGGCTGGATTACAACAAGTTCACGCAGATCCAGGAGCCCGCTACCATAGGCATGGAGAAACTGAAAAAGATCCTGCTGGATGAATATCTCTAGACAAGTGGTCCTGGCCGTCACCGGTGCCAGCGGGGCATGCTATGCGCAGCGCTTCCTGGAGCGGACTGCCGCCCTCGACGGGGTTGCGGTCCACCTGCTGATGACCGATACAGCCCGCGAAGTCTGGCGGCATGAGCTGGGTGACGGTCCCGTGGAAGGCCGTTTCACCCTGCTCGACAACCGGCGTTTCGACAGTCCTTTCTGTTCGGGCAGCGCCGCGGCCGACGTGATGGTGGTCCTCCCCTGCTCCATGGGTACCCTTGCCCGCATCGCCACAGGTACCGCCGACGATGCCGTCGCCCGCATCGCCGACGTGCAGCTCAAGGAGCGCCGTCCGCTCATCCTGGTTCCACGCGAAACGCCCCTGAATCTCATTCATCTGCGAAATATGACGACGCTGGCCCAGGCCGGTGCCGTCATCGCCCCGGCAGCACCCGGTTTCTATACCCGTCCCGACAGCCTGGATACCCTGGTCGACACCTTCGTCGCCCGGATCCTCCAGCTCGCCGGCATCGCGCCTCTCGAGGACTCATACCGCTGGAATCGGTAAAATAATCGATTCTACATATTAAAAATATCTCTATCTTTGCCGGGATGAAACGACTCCATTTCCTGCTCGTACTTTGTGTGCTCTGCGCGGCTGTGGCTTCTGCGGCCCAGACGACGCCGGTCCGGTTCGCCTATCTGTCTGATATCCATATCTGTGAAGGGAATCCCCGCATCGAGAATCTCCGCCGTTGCATTGCCGACATCAACAGCCGGCCGGATATCCAGTTCACCATCTTCGGGGGCGATATCACCGAATTCGGCGCCGACCACGAGATCGTGATGACCAAGGCCATGCTGGACTCGCTTGACCACCCCTACTGGATCGTGGCGGGCAACCACGACGCCAAATGGTCGGAAAGCGGCTGCAACACCTTCACCAAGGTGTTCGGCTACGAGCAGTTCGATTTCGAGGCTGGCGGCATCAAGTTCCTCGGCTGCAACAGTGGGCCCAACATGCGCATGGCACCGGCCCTGCTGCCGCACGAAAGCCTGACCTGGCTCGATTCGGTCATGACAGCCACGCCGAAATCACAGCCTGTCATCTTTGTCAACCACTATCCGCAGGACACGTCGATCCTCAACTACTTCCAGGTGATGAATACCCTGAAAAAGGGCAATATCCAGCTGCTGGTCGGCGGCCACTGGCACAAGAATACGATTTTGGATTACGAAGGGGTCCCGGGCATCCTGGGCCGCTCTCCGGACCGGGGCAAGGAAGTCGGCTACAACATCATCGACATCGCCGACGGTGTCTTCTCCGCCCACGAACGCATCCTGGTAGACAAAGAAGGCCGGGTCATCGTGCCCGAGGACAGGAAGCCCTGGTATACGCAGCGTCTCACTGACACACCGCAATATGAACCCGACCGGGCAGCCGGACGGGACAATCCCTACGGCCTTCCGCTCAATTATCCTTTCCTGAAATTCGACGCGAACCGTGACTACCCGCAGGTACAGGAGATCTGGCGCAGCCAGGACGAGGGCGACATCGGCTGCGGCGCAGTCAAGGCCGGAAACTATGTGCTGTATGCCAACGAAGCCGGCGTCGTGAAGGCACTCGACGCCCGGACAGGCCGTGAAATCTGGCGTTTCGCCACGGAAGGCAAGGTGTTCTCGACACCGGCCGTCTGGAAGCGCCGGGTGGTGATCGGCTCCTCTGACGGCTATATCTACTGCCTGTCGCTCAAGAACGGAAAACTCCGCTGGCGCTACCGTTGCGGGAAATCCGTACTGGCTTCGCCGGTCATCCAGGACGGAATCGCCTATGTCGGGTCTTCGGACCATGTCTTCCGGGCCCTGAAAGCAAGAAACGGAAAATTGCTCTGGTCACGTGACGGAATCGCAGGCTTCGTGGAATGCAAGCCGTATATCGACCGGGAACAGCTGGTGTTCGGTGACTGGGCCAATACGCTCTATTCGCTGGATCCGCGTACCGGCACCGTCCAGTGGACCTGGCAGACCAAGGGCTCCCGCATGTATTCGCCGGCGGCCGTCTATCCGGTCAAGGCCTTTGGCAAGATTTTCGTGGTCACGCCCGAACGGAAGACGTATGCGCTGGATGCCAGGACGGGACAACAGTTGTGGGTCCATCCCGGCGGCCGCGAATCCATAGCCCTCTCGCCCGATGGCGCAACCATCTATGTCAAGACGATGTTCGACAGTGTACAGGCTTATTCCACGACGGCCCGGGACGCCGCTTTGCGTTGGGAGACGCATCCGGGCTTCGGATACGAAATCGCGCCGACACCCTGCGCCTGCAGTGCCGACGGCAAACTGGTCTTTGTTCCCACAGACAAGGGCAATCTCTTCTGTCTCAACGCCGAAGACGGATCGCTCGTCTGGAAGCACAAGATTTCAGTCGCCCTGATCAACAGCATCGTCCCCCTTCCCGCCCGTCAGCTCCTTGTCGCCACGATGGACGGCGTAGTCACACTTATCCAGTATTAGCCCGTGAACAATCCCTCCAACAAGAAATATATCCTTCTGGGCATTTTCTTCTTCTGCTCAGTAATGGCCCTGGCACAAGGCCGCAGCATCACCATCTCCGGCCATGTCAGGGACGCCAAGAGCGGTGAGCCCATGACCCAGGCCATCATTTACACGGAAGACAAGAAAACGGGCGTAGCCGCCGACGTCAACGGCTTCTATTCCCTCAGCATCCCGGCTGGCAAACAGAAGATTTACTGTGCCTACTTTGGTTACAAGACGGAAGAGGCAAAGGTAGAAGACGTCAGCGGATCGCTCATCTTGGACTTCCTGCTGCAGCCCGATCCGGACATGCTGGAGGCAGCCACCATCTTTTCGCATCCCAACCGCGAGGAGATCAAGCTCCCGCAGATGGGCCTGCAGCGAGTCGACGCTTCGCTGGTGAGGCAACTGCCCGCCATGATGGGCGAAGCAGACATCATCCGCATCATCCAGATGATGCCGGGCGTCCAGTCGCCGAGTGAAGGATCCACCGGCTTCAGCGTGCGGGGCGGAGGCCTCGACCAGAACCTGATCCTGCTCGATGGAGCGCCCATCTACAATTGCGGCCATTTCCTGGGCTTCCTCTCGATGTTCAACGGCGATGTCATCCGGGGCGCGGACCTGTACAAAGGCGACTTTCCGGCAAGCTATGGCGGACGCCTTTCCTCCGTGCTCGACATCTCCACCAAAGACGGCAACAACCAGAAGTTCGGCGGCAATGCCAGCATCGGTCTCATCAGTTCGAAACTGTTCCTGGAAGGGCCCATCGTCCCGGGCAAGCTGTCGTTTATGCTGGCAGGACGACGGACCTATCTGGAACTCTTCCTGCCGCTGGCGAAAGGATCGATCCCGGAAGGTACCAACCTGTATTTCTACGACCTGAACGGCAAGATCAGCTGGAAGGCCTCTGAAAAGGACCACATCTTCCTGAGCGCCTTCAGCGGGCAGGACCTGCTGGCCCTCAAGATCGAAGAATTCGGCCTCGGCCTGAGCACCTTCGTTTTTGCCAATCACACCCAGTCCCTCCGCTGGAATCATATCTATTCTCCCAAGCTGACATCCGATATCATCGTTTACAATACGCTGTACCGGAATAACATGAGTTTCGACCTGGAGAGTGCGGAATTCGATTTCTACCAAGCCATCCGGGAAACCGGGTTCAGGGCTGGATGGACCTGGTACCCCGACAAGAACAATACCATGAAGGCGGGCATCCAGACAGCCTGGTTCAACATCGAACCTGGCGTCAGCGTCCCCAGCAAAGAAACGTCTTATATCCATGAAGTCCATATCCCGGAGTACCGTGCCATCCTGCCCGCCCTTTATATCCAGAATGAGCAGAAGCTGGGACCGCTCTCCCTCCGCTACGGACTGCGCTTTGCGTGGTTCACGCGTCTCGGTCCTACCGAGCAGCGCTACTACGACCCGGAAACCCATGAACTGATCATCGCCCGCAACATGGGAAGAGGTTACATCATCAAGCGTTATGGCGGATTGGAGCCCAGATTCTCGGCCTCGCTCTCCATCACCGACGACCTGTCTGCCAAAGTATCCTACAACCGCAGCTACCAGTATCTGCAGCAGGCCCGCGTCAGCATCACCGGCAGTCCCATCGATGCCTGGTTCGCCGCTTCACCCAACCTCAAGCCGCAGCGTACCGACATGTTCTCGCTCGGTCTGGATGCACTCGTAGCCAAACAGGCCGTTCGCCTCTCCCTTGAAGGATTCTACAAGTACAACAAGAACACCATGGACTTTATCGACAATCCCGGACTTGTGATCGACGACGTAAACGCCGAAGGCCTGCTCCGGACGGGCACTTCCCGCGCCTACGGAGTCGAAGCCATGATCAAATACGATTTCTCCCGCTGGAACGGCTGGTTGTCCTACACCTGGTCCAACTGTATGTACCATATTCCCGAAATCAATGACGGCGTTCCCTACCAGTCGCCGCTCAATCACGAGCATGCCGTCAATTTCGTGCTGACCTACGACTTCTCCAAACAGCTGTCCGCCTCAACGGAATGGGTGTTCTACAGCGGGGCCCCGACGACCTACCCGATCGGGCGTTATCAATTCATGGACAGGTGGGTCCGCATCTATTCAACCCGCAATACCGACCGGATGCCGGACTATCACCGGCTCGACCTTTCCCTGACCTGGCGTACGAAGCGCCGCGTCGCGGACAAGCCCTGGTCGGCCGAATGGAACCTCTCCATCTACAACGCGTACGCACGGCACAACGCCTGGTCCATCGGGTTCCATTATGATGCCCTGACGCAGCGTGCCCAGGCCGAGAAGACCTATCTTTTCACCATCCTTCCGTCCATTTCCTGCAATATAAAATTCTGACCGATGCGAATGTGCAGACCCCATATCCTGCTTCTGGCCTTGCTGATCCTGGTCCTTCCCTCCGCCTGCTCGGAGGAGATCATCATCAGTTCTGACTCCGACTATGAAGACTACCTGGCTGTCGAAGCCTTGTTGACAGACCGGCCGGACTACCCCCAGCGCATCCTTCTTTCCAAAACCATCCCGTATTTCGAAGACATGGACCGCCCGATGGTCAAAGGTGCGTCCGTCATGGTGGACGACGTCGTTTTCACGGAAAAGGAGGATGGTGTCTACGTCGCGCCGACCGGCTTCTGCTGCCATACGGACCACGTCTATCATCTGAAAATCCGGCTCCCTGACGGCCGGGAATTCACGTCCGAAAATTCGATGCCGGAACCCGGCTTCGAACTCAAGGATATCGACTATGCCTATCTGGGCGGACAGGAAATGGACATGGACAGTACCTGGACCATCGGTCTCTGGGGAACCGACCGTGATTTCTACAGCAATTATCTGGTCAATTATTCCGTCAACGGGAATCTGCTTCCGCTCTTCCTTTCCTATGTCACCATCGACCACTATTTCAGCGGCAGCGTCATCAAGGGATTCCCGTTCATGTTCATGATGCAGTCAGCCATCAACCGGCAGAAATTCGGGGATTGCTTCAAATTCCTGGAGACCGGTGACGTCATTACCCTGAACATCTATACCATCGATGATACCTTCTACAGGTATCTGATCGCCCTGACGATGGATGCGCTTTACATTCCGCTTCTTTCCCCGCAGCCGGCCAATCCCCTGTGCAACATCAAGGGCGACCATGTCGTAGGCTACTTCGCCATCTGTGCGCATGTCGATGCGTCCGTCGTGGTCGAAGATCCCCTGCGCGACTATTTCAAGAAATCTCTGCCGTTCTTCTGATTACTGTAACCTGAAGATGTAGGTGATGGTTCCCTCCTGGGAGACGGGGGCTTTTTCGTTGGCCGTAAACTTGGCCTGGAGGGCGGATTTCTTCGCAGCCGCCCAGAGCGAACGGTCGGTCACAGAAGTGCCCTCCATGCCGGGAATGGCGTCGGTCACATTCCCTTCGCGGTCGACCAGGATCTTGACGACGACCCGGCCGGATTTCTGGACGCCATATTCGGGCAGCGGCAGGGAACCGACGACGTTGCGGCCTGCCAGTCTTGCAGACGGCTCGCCGTCGGACGAGCCCGACATCGTATTGCCGCTGGCATGTCCTTCGTCGAAACGCGGCGTCGGCTGGGCAGCCGTCTGCGTCGCCAGCGTGTCCTTGCGGTTGTTGGCCGCCGACGGGAAAAGCGCCCGCTTGTCGATCTGGCGCACAGGCTCGGGTACTTCGACATCTCCGTCGTTGCCGACCGTTGCCTCTTCGGCATCATTGGCTTTCGTTCCCTTGACGGGCGCCTCGGAGCGCTTGACCAGTTCCACCTCATTTTCCGGGTCCGGCACTTCGGCACGCGGCTCGTTGCCCACCGTCACTTGTTCGGGGATGAAATCCTCGGGGAATTCCATGAGCACAGCCTGCTCCTGCGGCGGCGGATAGAGGTATTTCAGCCCGCCCTTGACGCACACGACCAGCAGCAGCGCATGCAGCGCTACCGTCAATCCTATGCCTACCCAGTTGGACCGGTCCATGGTATCTCCTTGTAGATCGGATTATTCCGGCGAGGTGGCCATGATGACTTTGTAGTGGTTGCGCTTGGCGATGTTCATCAGCGCCACCACTTCCTTGACAGGCACCGTCTCGTCGGCATAGATCGAGAAGGTCGGGTCGTCCTCGAACTGGAGCAGTTCACGGAGCTGCGGCTCGATCTCACTGAAGGCCACCGGCTTCTGGTTGCCGTTGATGTGATAGGTCACCCGGTTTTCCTGCGGATAATGCTTGATCGACACGCTTACCGTCGCCTTGGCCGCCACCTGCCCCGTGCTCTTGGGAAGCAGGAGCTTCAGGGCGTTGGGATTGACCAGCGTCGAGGTGACGAGGAAAAAGATCAGCAGCAGGAACACGATGTCGGTCATCGACGACATCGAGAAGGACGGGTCAACTTTCGTGGTCCGTTTGATTGCCATGGCTACAGTTCGGATTTGTTTTCTTTGCGGGCCTGGGCGGCGTCGAGGAATTCAATGGAAGCTGCCTCCATTTTCGACACAAGGCTCGTGACCTGGGCCGTCAGGAAGTTGTAGCCGAAGTAGGCCAGGATACCGACGATCAGGCCGCCGACCGTGGTGATCATGGCTGTATAGATACCGCCGGAAAGCAAGGTGATATCGATGTTGTTGCCGGCCTGCGCCATGTTGAAGAAGGCCTGCACCATGCCCATCACCGTACCGAGGAAACCGATCATCGGCGCGCCGCCGGCGATGGTCGCCAGGGCGGGAAGTCCTTTCTCGAGCTGGGCGACCTCCACGTTGGCCACGTTCTCGACGGCAATCCGGATGTCTGCCAGCGGCTTGTCGATGCGCTCGATGCCTTTGTCGATCATGCGGGCAATCGGTGTATCGCTGCGCTTGCACAGCGCACGGGCCGAACGGACCTTTCCTTCCAGCAGGTAGTTGTCCACATCCTTGATGAAATTCCTGTCGATCTTGCCGGCCTGGCGGATGGCCCACCATTTCTTGCCGAAAATGTAGATGGCGATGATGGAGAGTGCCAGCAGCACCAGCATCAGCCAGCCGCCCTTGGCAGCCATGCTGATCAACGAAAAGGAGAGTTCTTCCTGCACGGGAACCGCTTCGATGGCGTCTGCGGTGGTCTGGAGAAATGTAGAAAGCATAATGATTCTATAATTTTAAATTGTTTGCAAAGGATACGGGTAGCGGATCTCTTCCAGGAAGAGGGCTTCCCCAATGACGGACTGTCCCGCCAGGCAACGGTCGCGTGCCGCCAGCACCTCGGCCACCCACTCAGGCGCGCGACGCCCCCTTCCCACTTCCAAAAGCGTGCCGACCGTGGCGCGGACCATGTTGCGGAGGAAACGGTCGGCCGTGATGGTAAAGACCAGATGCGTGGGATCGACCGCCGTCCAGGAAGCTTCGGTCACGGTACAGATGTCCGTCTTGTTGGCGCCTCCCGTCTTCTCGAAGCTCGAGAAATCGTGCCGGCCCAGCAACAGGGCGGCCGCCCGGTTCATGGCATCCACGTCCAGCTTATACCAGCAGCGGCAGGAATGGCGGGCGAAGGGATCTTTCGTCAGGTGGATATAATAGCGGTAGGTGCGGCTGATGGCATCGAAGCGTGCATGCGCGTTGTCCGCAACCGGATAGAAAGCCTCTGCCACAATGGCGGGCGGCAGAATGGCATTTATTTTGCGTAGGAGCCGTTCGGACTCTTCGTGCGGCCAGGCGGAAACGTCGAAATGTGCAAGGAAATGCCGTGCATTCACGCCCGTATCCGTCCGCCCCGCCCCGACCACGGTGATTTTCTCTCCCAACGCGATCGACAGCGCCCGTTCCATCTCGTCCTGCACGGAAGGGACATCGGGTTGTGACTGCCATCCGCAGAAAGGACTTCCGTCGTAGGAAAGCTGGACGAAGAGCCGCATATTTTTATTACATTTGCAAGATTGTTACAGACAACAAAAATACAAAAAATATCACACTTGTCATGGATAGCGTAAACATTAAAGAATTAAATGAACGCATTGAACGGGAGAGCGCCTTCGTCGACATCATCCAGATGGAGATGGGCAAGGTGATCGTCGGGCAGAAACAGCTCGTCGACAATCTCCTGATCGGCCTGCTTGCCAACGGACATATCCTGCTCGAAGGCATGCCGGGCCTGGCCAAGACCCTGGCCATCAACACGCTCGCACAGATCGTGGATGCCAAATTCAACCGCATCCAGTTCACCCCGGACCTGCTGCCGGCCGACCTGATCGGCACGATGATCTACAGCCAGAAGAGCGAGCAGTTCCAGATCAAGAAGGGCCCCATCTTCGCGAACTTCGTGCTGGCCGACGAGATCAACCGCAGCCCGGCCAAGGTGCAGTCGGCACTGCTCGAGGCCATGCAGGAGCGCCAGGTAACCATCGGCGAAACCACCTTCAAGCTGCCGGAACCTTTCCTGGTGATGGCGACGCAGAACCCGATCGAGCAGGAGGGTACCTATCCGCTGCCTGAGGCACAGGTCGACCGTTTCATGCTGAAGGTCAAGGTCACGTATCCCAAGAAAGAGGAAGAGAAACTCATCATCCGGATGAACAACCAGGGTGCGTTCCCGCGCCCCACGACCCAGCTCAAGCCCGAAGACATCGTCCGGGCCCGCGAGGTGGTGCGCGACGTATATATGGACGAGAAGATTGAACGCTACATCGTGGACATCGTGTTTGCCACCCGCCAGCCGGAAGAATACGGCCTGGCCAAGCTGAAAGACATGATTTCCTTCGGCGGCTCTCCGCGTGCGAGCATCTCGCTGGCCATGGCGGCCAAGGCCTACGCTTTCATCAAGCGCCGCGGCTACGTGATTCCGGAAGACGTGCGCGCCGTCAGCTACGACGTCCTTCGTCACCGCATCGGCCTGACCTACGAGGCCGAAGCCGAAAACGTCACCAGCGAAGAAATCATCACCGACGTCCTGAACGCCGTCGAAGTTCCTTAATATGGAAAACGATTTACTGAAGAAGGTCCGGAAGATCGAGATCAGGACGAAGGCGCTGTCGCACCAGGTGTTCGCGGGAGAGTATCATTCCGCGTTCAAAGGACGCGGCATGGCGTTCAGCGAGGTGCGGGAGTACCAGTACGGCGACGATGTCCGCAACATGGACTGGAATGTCACCGCCAGGCTCCGCGCGCCCTATGTCAAGATCTTCGAGGAAGAACGTGAACTGACCGTGATGCTGCTTGTCGACGTCAGCGGTTCGCGCCTTTTCGGTACCACCAACCAGACCAAGAAGGATCTCCTCACCGAGATTGCCGCCGTGCTTTCTTTCTCCGCATCGATCAACAACGACAAGGTCGGCGCCCTTTTCTTCAGCAACAAGGTTGAAAAGTTCATCCCGCCGAAGAAGGGCCGCAGCCACCTGCTGCGCATCATCCGTGAGCTGGTGGAGTTCCAGCCCGAGGAGCAGGGGACGGACATCGGCGTGGCCCTGCAGTATCTCACGAACGCCCTGAAGAAGCGCTGCACGGCCTTCCTGCTCTCCGATATGATCGACGTGGACGGCGAACGCCGGCCGCGCTATGAGGAAGCGCTCAAGATTGCCGCCAACCGGCACGACATCTCCGTGATCAACATCTACGATCCGCGCGAGAGGTCGCTTCCCAACGTGGGCCTGGTGCATATCCGTGACGCTGAGACGGGACGGAGCAGCTGGGTCAACACGGCGTCTTCAGCCGTCCGCCGGAACTATGAGGAATGGAGCCGCGATGCCGTGGAAAACACCCGCTCCACCCTGCGCCGCTACCGTATCGACACGGTCAGCATCGCAACGGGCGAAGATTACGTGAAAGGTCTCATCTCATTTTTCAAAAACAGAGCCTGACATGAATAAGACATTCCTGCTGATCCTGCTGTCACTTTTCCCGCTGCTGTGCCGCGCACAGGATGACGGAACACTGCAGAGCCGTATCAGCCGCGATTCCATCCTGATCGGCGACCAGATCGAATGGACCTTCGACTTCAGCATCGCACCCGGCGAAGAGGCCCGCATCAGCAGGCCCGGCGAAGCGCCGGTACCCGGCGTGGAGGCTCTGGGCGAACTCGCACTCGATACCTTGTCCAAGTCCAAGGCAGACGGCACGATGCAGCTGCGCGGGCACGTTACCCTGACCAGCTTCGACAGCGGCAGCTATCAGCTTCCGGAACTGTTCGTGCTGCTGGCCCGCAGCGACGGCAGCATCGACACGCTCCGTTACGCCGGCCCCCGGCTCGCCGTGAATACCATCCCCATCGATACCGCTACTTTCGAGCCCTACGACATCAAGGGCCAGATCCGTTACCCCCTGACATTCAAGGAGGTGCTTCCTTGGATCGGACTGGCGCTGCTGGTCGCCGCGCTCATCTGGCTGCTGGTGCGCTGGATCAGGATGCGGCGTGAAAACCGCGACTTCTTCGGCAAGCCCGTCGTGCAGGATCCGCCGCACATCGTGGCGCTCCGCAGCCTCGAGAAAACCCGTTCCCAGAAACTCTGGCAGGCCGGCAAGCAGAAGCAGTTCTACACCCAGGTGACCGACGCGCTGCGCCAGTACATCGCCGGACGCTACGATATCTCCGCCCTGGAGCAGACCTCTGCCGAAATGCTGCAGGAACTCTCCAAAAAAGAGATCGATCCCGCGTTGCTGGCCCAGATGAAAGACCTTTTCACGACAGCCGACTTCGTGAAGTTCGCCAAGCATACGGCTTCTGACCAGGAGAACGAGAACGCCATACCGACCGCCATCCGTTTCGTCAACGAAACCTATATGTCCCAGATCGAAAACGAGGAGGAGGAATAACGCATGTTTTTTGAATACCCGAACCTGCTCTGGCTGGAGCTCCTGCTGATTCCGCTCATTGCGCTGTACCTGTGGCGCAGCCTGCGCGGCAAGGAGCCCTTCCTGACGGTTTCCAATGCCGGACAGTGGGACAGCGGCAGCGGCAAAGCCGCCGCCTGGGCACGTCACATCCCCTTCATCCTGCGGATGGTGGCGCTTGCCGCCATCATCGTGGCCATCGCCCGCCCCCGCTCATCGGAAAACTTTGAAAAGATCGATACCGAAGGCATCGACATCGTGCTGACCATGGACGTCTCCACCTCGATGCTTGCCCGCGACTTCAAGCCTGACCGCATCGGCGCTGCCAAGGACATCGCCATCGAGTTCATCGCCAGCCGGCCCGCCGACCGCATGGGCATCGTGGTCTTTGCCGGGGAAAGCTATACGCAGGCACCCCTGACCACCGACCGGGCCACCCTCATCAACCTGATGAAGGAAGTGGAAACCGGCCTGATCGACGATGGAACCGCCATCGGCAACGGCCTGGCCACCGCCGTGGCGCGCCTGAAAGATTCCGACGCCAAGAGCAAGGTGGTGATCCTGCTGACCGACGGCATGAACAACAGCGGCGAGATCTCGCCGCTGATGGCCACCGAGATCGCCAAGACCTACGACGTGCGTGTGTACACCATCGGCGTCGGAGCGATGGGCGAAGCGCCCTATCCTTTCATGACACCCTGGGGCGTCCAGGTCCAGAACGTCAAGGTGGAAATCGACGAAGACCTGCTCAAGCAGATCGCCGAAGAGACCGGCGGCAAGTACTTCCGTGCCACCAACAACACCAAACTCATGGAAATCTACGGCGAGATCAACCAGATGGAAAAGACACGCACCACCATCGACAGTTTCCCGGTCTACTCCGAACTGTTCATGCGCTACGCGCTGATCGCGCTCTTCTGCCTGCTGGCTGAGCTCTTGTTCCGTTTTGTCATTCTCAGGAGGATTCCGTAATGGTCTATCTGGTACAAACACAATACCTGCTGCTCCTGCTGCTGATTCCGCTGCTGTTCGTGGCATATGCCATCCAGTTGCGCATCCGCCGCAAGCGCATCGCCAAAATCGGCAATCCGGAACTGGTCAGACAGCTCATGCCGACTGCCTCCACGGGAAAGGGATGGCTCAAGCTGAGCCTGCTCTCGCTCGCCTGGTTCTTCTTCGTGATCGGCCTGGCCCGTCCGCAACTGGGCGCCCGGCTCCGCGAACACGAGAGTCAGGGCGTGGAAGTGATGATCGCCCTCGACGTCTCCAACTCGATGCTGGCCGAAGACTACTCACCCAACCGTCTGGAGCGCTCGAAACTGGCCATTTCCCGGCTTGTCGACAAGTTGCAGGGCGACCGCATCGGCCTGGTGATCTTCGCCGGCGAAGCCTTCGTCCAGCTGCCCATTACGGCTGACTACGTGTCGGCCAAGCAGTTCCTCAAGAGCATCACGACCGAGAGCGTCCCCATCCAGGGTACCGACCTGGCCGGCGCGCTGATGACCGCTGCACGCAGTTTCAGCACGCAGAGCGAACGCTCCCGCGCCATCATCCTGATCACCGACGGTGAGGACCACGAAGGCGAAGCCCTCGACGCCGCCCGCACCATCGCCGAACAGGGCATCCGCATCTACTGCATCGGTGTGGGTTCTCCACAGGGCAAGCCCATCCCGAAGAACGGCAGCCTCATGAAAGACGCAAGTGGCGAGATCGTGGTCACCCGCCTCAACGAAGGCATCCTGCAGGAAATCGCCGGCGTCGGAGGTGGAAAGTACGTCCGTGCCGGCAACAGCGAATTCGGCCTGAATCCCATCATCGAAGACATCCGGACCCTTGACAAGGAGGAGTTCAGTTCCGTGGTCTTCGAGGATTTCGACGAACAATACATGTATTTCTTCGGCATCGCCCTCTTCTTCCTGATCCTCGAATTCCTGGTTCCGGAAACGAAGGCCCGCCGGAGACTATTCAAGAATTGAGTCATGAAACGATATTTGCTTGTCATCCTGTCTCTTGTGCTCTGCTGCGGCATCTGTTTCGCGCAGAGTGAGCGCAAGAGCGTGCGCCGTGGCAACCGCCAGTTCAAGAAAGAACAATATGCCGGTGCGGAAATCGATTACAAGAAGGCGCTGGTCGCGGATTCCACTTCGGTCACGGCCGACTACAATCTGGGCAACAACTACTACCGGATGGAGAATTACACGGAGGCCGACCGCTATTACAAGGCGGGCATCGATTCGCTGGCCAAGGGCTCGCATGGTGCCGATGCCTTCCATAACATGGGTAATTCCCAGCTGAAGCAGCGCAACTGGCAGGCGGCTATCGAGGACTACAAGAACGCCTTGCGCCGCAATCCGGACGACCAGGAGACCAAGGCCAACCTTGCCTACGCCCAGAAGATGCTGGAAAACGAGCAGCAGAACGGCGGTGGCGGCGGCAACAACGACCAGAATCAGGATCAGAACCAGGACCAGAATCAAGACCAGCAGAACCAGGATCAAAACCAGGACCAGAACAACGATCAGAACAAGGATCAGAACAAGGATCAGAACGATCAGAATCAGGACCAGAATCAAGATCAAAACAATGATCAGAACCAGGATCAGCAGGATCAAAACCAAGACCAGCAGCCGAAACAGGGACAGCAGCCCAATATAACGCCGCAAGCCGCCCAGCAGATGCTGCAGGCCATCCAGGCCCAGGAAGACAAGACCCAGGACAAAGTCAAGAAAGAGAAAGCTGCGAAGCTCAAATCGAAACAGAAAGAGAAAAATTGGTAGAGCCATGACGAAACGATTGCTTACATGGGTGCTGTTGCTCACATCCCTTTCGGGCGCAGCCCAGACATTGAAACTGGAAGGTCCGCGGGTGGTATCCACCGACGAGACCTTCCGCATCGTCTTTACCGCCGATGCGCGGATGAGCGATTTCAACTGGCCCGGCACGGACGATTTCGATGTAGTCTGGGGCCCGCAGAAAGGCTCGATGTCCAGCACCAGCTTCGTCAATGGCAAGCGGACCTCCACGCATCAGGAGACCGTCACCTACCTGCTCCAGCCCCGGCGCACCGGCACCTTCACCATCGCAGCCGCCACGGCCAAGGTTGACAAGCAGGAAGTTTCATCAAGCACTCTTCAGATCGAGGTCGTGGCCAGCCAGCAGCAGGCCCAGTCCTCCGGTTCATCCGGCTCATCCGCCAACGGTGGCAGCGGCAACGGCACGCAAGGCGGTCAGCAGACCCAGCCCGACCGGCCGCAGCAGAACGATCCGGCCGTCACGGGTACCGTCTCCAACGAAGACATTTTCCTTCGGCTGACGCTCAACAAGGCGAATGTGGTCAAAGGCGAGCCCGTCACCGCCACCCTCAAGCTCTACACCCGCGCCGAAATCGTGGGTTTCGAAGATGTCAAGTTCCCGACTTTCAACGGCTTCTGGAGCAAGGAGACCGTCACGGTCAACAACCTCGAATTCAACCGGGAAAATGTTAACGGGAGCATTTACAACAGTGCGCTGGTCCGGCAGTGGGTGCTGATTCCCCAGCAGACCGGCACGCTGTCCATCGATCCTGCCGAGATGGTCTGCCAGCTGCGCGTCCGCACGTCCAGCGGCAGCCCGCTCTCGATCTTCGATGACTTTTTCGACCAGTACCAGACCATCCGCAAACGCATCAGTACTCCCACCCTCAACGTCAAGGTGAAGGAGCTTCCGGCGGGAGCGCCGGCTTCATTCGGGGGCGGCGTAGGCGACTTCAAGATCAGCGCGAAAATGAGCAAGGACGGCATCAAGTCCAACGAAGCCGCTTCGCTGATCGTCACCATCTCAGGCAACGGCAACCTCTCGATGCTCGAAGCGCCGAAGGTGGACTTCCCGCCCGATTTCGAAGTCTACGACATGAAGACCACCGACAAGACTTCGGCCAGCGGCACCAGCGGATCGCGGACTTTCGAGTATCCGTTCATCCCGCGCAGCCACGGTGATTTCGTCATTCCGTCCATCGAGTACAGCTACTACGACATGGCGCACGGGAAATATGCCACCACTTCAACCGGCGACATTGCGGTGACGATCGAGAAGGGTGAAGAGATCGCGGGCGGCGGCGTGGCCGTGGCCGGTTCCAACCGGCAGAGCGTCCGCAGCCTGGCCGAGGATATCCGCTATATCGCCCTGGGCGACGGGAATCTCAAGAAGAAAGGCGCTTTCTTCGCGGGTTCCATCCTGTTCTATGCGCTACTGCTTGCGATTGTCTTGATCGTCTTCCTCATCAGCCGGCTCTTCCGCTTCTCCCAGGCCCGGCGCGCTGACGTGGCGGGTTCGAAAAACCGCCGCGCCAACAAGATGGCCAGGTCCCGGCTCAAGAGCGCCGAGTCGTATCTGAAGCAGGGGCTCAGCGGCGCGTATTACGAAGAGCTGCACAAGGCCCTGCTGGGCTATGTCTCCGACAAGCTGATGATTCCGGCGGCAGACCTTTCGAAGGACACCATCAGCGAGAAACTCCGTGAGCGGGGTGTCCGCGAGGAGAGCGTAAACGCTTTGACCGATCTGATTGACAAATGTGAATTTGCGCGCTACGCGCCCGAAAGTGGCCAGGCACAGATGGAAAATGAATACAATGAGGCCGTCCAGGTGATTTCGGCCATCGAAAGCCAGTTGAAGAATCCGAAAGCCGCCGGGAAGGCGGCCGTCGGGGCCGTCGTCGCAGCCCTGCTGCTCCTGGCGGCGCCCGCCGCACAGGCACAGAACAATGTCTCCGACCTCTGGAGCATGGCCGGCGAGGCGTTCGCAGCCGGCCAGTGGCAGAATGCCCTGAATTACTACCAGATGATCGAAGGCGAGAATCTGGAGAGCGCCGACCTTTACTACAACATCGGCAACACCTACTTCAAGCTCGATGATATCGCCCATGCCATCCTTTATTATGAGCGGGCCTTGAAACTCGATCCCTCGCACGAGGATGCAGCGCACAATCTCGAGATTGTCCGGCAGATGACGCTCGACAAGATCGACGTCATACCCGACTTCATCCTCGTCTCCTGGTTCCGCAACCTGCGTCAGGGCCTCTCCGCCGATGCCTGGGCATGGATTACGCTGGCGCTGGCGGCCATTGCGGGACTGCTGTTCCTGCTGTTCCGCCTGGGCAGCTCCCCTGCGTTACGGACGGTTTCCTTCATCGGCTTCTGCCTCTTCGTCGTGCTGATGGTCTTCACCTTCATCTTCTCACTGCAGCAGAAACACGCCATCACGCGCCAGGACAGCGCCATTGTCACGTCACCGGTCTGCTCGGTCAAGAGTTCCCCGGCAGAAGGCGGCAAGACGGTCTTCGTCCTCCACGAAGGCACCAAGGTCCGCCTCCTCGACAATGTGGGCGACTTCGCCAAGGTCGAAATCGCCGACGGTCGCCAGGGCTGGGCCCCGACTTCTACCTTTGAGGTGATCTAAAAAAGTTGCCGGGCTACTGACCCGGCAACTTTCATATTATTCATCGTGTTTCAGATGGACATCGCATTGCGGGAACGGGATGGTGATGCCGGCGTTGTTGAGTGACTCATATATCACTTCCTTGGCTCTGTCAACATATCCGATCCGTTCGGCCACCAGCACGTACTGCTTAACGGCAATGTCGACGGAACTGTCGCTCATATCTTTCACAACCACATATACACCGTGTTTGGGTTCCACGATCTCGCGGCCGTAATGGTCTTTGGTACGCATTTTCTGCATGCCATCCACCAGCACCTCGCGCACTTTCGCAATATCGGTTCCATAGGCCACGCCCACCTTGATAACGGTAAGTTCGTAGGAGTTGTTGCGCGTGAGGTTGTTGAAATTCTTGCCGAAGAGAGAAGCATTGAGGAAGGACATTTCCGTGCCGTCTTCCGTCTCCACCACCACGCATTGGTAGTTGATGGCCACCACCCTGCCGCGCACGCCCTCGCATTCGATCCAGTCGCCTACACGAAGGCGGCCGCCCATCAGCTGGATACCGTAGATGAAGTTGTTGAGGATATCTTTGAGGGCAAGACCGATACCGGCCGATAAGCCACCGGCCACCAGGGTCAGGGAACCGGTCGGAATCCGCAAGACGGCGACAACGGCTATCACATAAGACATCCAGATCAGGACGCTGATGATACTGTTGCCCAGGGAAAGGTTGATCTCATTGTTCCGGATGGAGGTGCGGTTGTGCTTGCGCATGAAGGCCGCGTAGCGAACGTATTGCCATATGGCGTGGATGGCCCGGTTGAGGTACCGGAGGAAGAAGAACAGGCACAGCAGACCGATGATGCTTCTGCCGGAGATACGTAGCGTCTCAAATCCCTCCTTGTCGAAGAGCTGGATGAAAGGAACGTGGAAAATCTTGTCATACAGGTCGTCGAAGTCGAAGATGTCCAGGGACATATGTATACACATCGGCAGGGAGATGACGAACAAGGTAGGGATCGCCACCTGCCGGATGAAATCGTAGAACCAGGTGGCGCCGAAGAGGAGGGATTCCCGGTCTGTTCCCGACACATAGGTAATACTGTTGCGCATGGCGTCCACCCGTTTGTCCAGCCAACGCTCCTTGTACCGCACCATCAGGTCCGAGACACAGACGATGGTTAGCAAAACCGCCAGTTGGAAGTACCACCAGATCAGGATGAGCAAGGCCACGAAGGTGTAGCCCAGGAAGGCAAAGACAAAGGAGACGATATAGATGGACAGGGATATCCAGCCCAGCACGCTGTCGATGGGCATGGCCCTTCCGCTTTCACGGATGCAGAAGAAGAGTTGTCGCACCACGACAATCGCCAGGATAATCGGGAACAGGAAAACCAGCAACTTGTCCGGAACGAAGGTGATGCGGCAGACTATGATGATGAGCGCAATGATGATGCTGGGAATGTAGAGACGGAGACAGTTCCTGATCCGTTCATGTGACACCCGCAGCAGCAGGGAACCGGAGATGACGATCAGCAGCCAGAGGAAGGTGTTGATATGCCTGGCGCCTAACCGAATGTACTCATTCATGTCACCGGATACGCTGATACCCAGCAACAGATAGTAAAGAATGGTTCCGAACAGCACCGAATACAGTGGAAAATTGTTTTTGGGCAGGATACGCTTCATCCGGGGAATACGGCTTAACAGCCAGATTACCAGGAAAGTCAACACCCAAAGAATGATCAGGGCAACCAGCTGGATGACGGTTACCAGCACCAGCATGGAATTGGCGCCCTTGCTGGACAGGCCGGTAAACAGGTCTGCATCCTCCTCCTCCCCCAGGACAATCTCTTCGCCAGTGACCGGACTGACGGCCAGAGAATCGGCAGGCTGCGAATCGTCGCCGCCCAATTCTGAAAAGTCATACTGGTTGTGTAGGGCAAGCTTGATTTTATTCCAGGAGCCCTTCGGGTCCGCCAGAAAGACCATAAATGGCTCCTGACCATCCACGAAGACGTATTTCTCCAGTTCGCGATAGCGGGATTGCGCATAGTCATAAGCCTCTGTCATCCGCCAATAGGCTGCCTGGTAGTGCGTACTGTCCGCTATCATGCTGTCCCGGTTGCTGACATGCCGTTTCAGGAGTTCGGAAGCATACATGATGCAGGAATCCCGGTGGACTTCTCCTTCCTCGTCCAATACAAAGGGGGAGGAAAGCGAGTCCTTGACGGCAATACGGATCACCTCCTTTTCCAGACTGGATGCCAGTTCGGAATACTGCTGGTCCAGGGAATCAACATGATACAGCAGGCTGTCCGGCAGTATTTCGATCTCGATTTCCGTCATGATCGGCGGAAGCCGGCGAAGAGACTCTATGAGACGGGCGTAGCGGTCGACCTCAATGTTCAATTCATGAACGATGCGGTCGTACGGCTTCCTGTCCTTGTTGAAATCATGATAGGCCGAAGATACTTTTTTCAGGGCATAGGCCAGGTCGAAAGTCATTTGCTGCTCCTGTGTGTACAGGAGGAGGGACAACTCGTTGGACGCCGTGATCACATTGACCATCCGTTCATGCTGGCGTTCATAATCCTTTTCAAATAGTACTTGTTCCTCAACACCCTGCTCAACGGTCATCTTCAGTTCGGAGCGAAGATCCCTGAGCACATCGGTCAAGGGTTGCCCGTTCACGATGCAGTAGACCGGAATAGCACATATAAAGATCGTGGAAACAATCGTCAAGAGTTTCTTTTTCATAGGCGGGATATCGCTCATTAAGGACGATATTCTGCAAATTTATGAAAAAAGAACCGGAAATTAAAAACTGCTAAAGGCTGTGGAGAGCTTCGATGGGATCGAGGCGGGCGGCGCGGCGGGCGGGAAGGAGGCCGGAGGCCAGGCTCACCGCCGCCGCGAGCAGGGTGCCGGCGGAGATCCAGCCCCAGGGGGCGCTGAAACTGCCGTCAAGCGAGAGTGCCACCAGATTGCCCAGCAGCAGGCCCAGCAGGACGCCGGCGACACTGCCCAGCAGTCCGATGCCCAACGCCTCGCCGAGAAACTGACGCGCGATGTCGTGTGCACGAGCGCCCAGCGCCCGCCGCGTCCCGATTTCGCGCGTCCGCTCTTTCACCGAGACCAGCAGGCTGTTCATCAGACCGACCGCCGCACCGAGCATCGTCACCAGGCCGATGGCCAGTGCTACCAGTGAGAGCTTTGAGCGGAGCGAAGCGAGCATGGCGACAGCGCTGTCAGCCTCCACGATCTCAAAATCGGGCTCCGATCCCGGCGGAAGCCGGCGGATAGAAGACATCAGGCTACCCGCTTCCACCATCGCCTGATGCAACCGGCCCGGTGCCGCACGCAAGGTGATCCGGCAATCGGCCAGGCCCGCACTGACCGGAATGAGCAGGGCATCGTCGAGACCGGTACCGAACACGGCGCCCTGCCGTTCCAAAGCACCGATGACCTGCAGCCTCCGGCCACCGGTCGAGACCATCTCCCCCAGCCCGTCGCCTTCTCCGAAAAGACGGCGCCGCACGTTGTCGCCCAACATGGCCACGGCGGCAGACTGCTGCGTCTCGTACACCGAGAAGTTGCGGCCGGCGGCGAGTTTGAGGCCTTCGACAGCGATATAATCTTCGTCGACGGCCATCAGATGAACCACCGGGTCCGTGGCCTTGCTGCCGCTGCGGACGATGGCGGCGTCCTGCAAGGGGGACCATACGGACACTTGAGATGCCGGGTCAAGCCCGGCATGACGGGAAGGGTCAAAACAAGCTTGACGGAATTCGAAAGCCTGGCGAGCAGAGATTGGCGAGGCGTCGGGCTTGGGGCGGAGCAGCAAGGTGGCGGCGCCCAGCTTGTCGAAACTGCCCACGACTTCACGTGCAAGTACATCCACGGCCGTTTCTATGCCTACCAGCGAAGCGACGCCGACAGCCAGCATGGCCACCGTCAGCAGAAAGCGGCGGCGGTTGGTCGAAAAAGCATCCAGGGCGGAACGGAAAACATCTCTCATCACAAATCCTCCTAATAAGAATTAACTTTCAAATATAGGAAATTCCTCGGGTTTTAACTAATTTTGCATGATTAAAATGCGTATTTTATACACCCATGGAAAACAAGAGACCATACGGCCGTCGCAAAACCGATGAGAATCGCCAGACGTCGCCGACCCGCAGTGCCGGACAGCGTCGCTCCTACGACAAGGACGAACGCGAAAAACGCCCTGCCCGCAAGACATTTACCGACAAAGCAAAACCCTACGACGACAAGCCTAAAGCTTACAGGGACAAGCCCAAAACTTACACGTCCAAGCCGAAAAAACAAGCCGCTAAGCCCGCCAAAGACGACGGCCTGGTACGCCTCAACAAATTCATCGCCAATTCCGGCATTTGCTCGCGCCGGGAAGCCGACACCTTCATCGAGAACGGACTGGTGAGCGTCAACGGCGTCCGCGTCACCGAACTCGGCATCAAGGTCGATCCGGCCAAAGACGACATCCGTTTCAACGGCTCCCGCATCAAGGGCGAGAAGAAAGTCTATCTGGTGATGAACAAACCCAAGGACTTCGTCACCACCCTCTCCGACCCGCACGCCGACCGCACTGTGATGGACCTCATCAACAAAGGCCTCTGCCCCGAGCGCGTCTATCCCGTCGGAAGACTTGACAAAGCCACGACAGGCGTCCTGCTCTTCACCAACGACGGCGACCTGGCCGACCAGCTCACCCACCCCAAGCACCAGGTGCGCAAGATCTACCATGCCACCCTCGACAAGAACCTTAAGAAAGAAGATTTCGACAAGATACTGGACGGCATCGAACTGGAAGACGGCCCCATCGCTGCCGACGCCCTCTCCTATGTGGAAGACGACAAATCGCAGGTGGGCCTGGAAATCCATTCCGGCCGCAACCGCATCGTGCGCCGCATATTCGAACATCTGGGCTATAAGGTCAAGAAACTGGACCGCGTGTATTTCGCCGGCCTGACCAAGAAGAACCTGCGCCGCGGCGCCTGGCGCTTCCTGGAAGAAAAAGAAATCGCACTCTTGAAGATGGGGGCCTTCGAATAATGGACAGCAAAGAGCCCCGGAAGCAGCCGCAGCCCCAACACCGGGCCGGCTTCGTCAATATCATCGGCAACCCGAACGTCGGCAAGTCGACGCTGATGAACGCCCTCGTGGGCGAAAACCTTTCCATCGTGACGGCCAAGGCCCAGACCACCCGCCACCGCATCATGGGCATCGTCAACGGGGAAGACTGGCAGATCGTCTTCTCCGACACGCCCGGCATCCTCAAGCCCAGCTATGCCCTGCAGCAGAGCATGCTCGACTTCGTGGACGTGGCCATCGGCGACGCCGACGTCATCCTCTACGTGACCGACGTGGTGGAGAAAAAAGACAAGAACGCCGAATATGTGGAGAAACTCTCGAAACTCAGCTGCCCCGTGCTCATCGTGATCAACAAGATCGACCTGAGCGACCAGCCCACCGTGCTGAAGCTCATCGAAGAGTGGCAGGCCCTTGTGCCGCAGGCCGAAATCTTTCCCGTCTCTGCCAAGGAAAGATTCAACCTGGAAGGCATCCTCGACAGCATCATCGCCAAGCTGCCGGTCAGCCCGCCCTGGTACGACAAGGAGCAGTTCACCGACAAGAGCATGCGTTTCTTCGCCTCGGAGATCATCCGGGAGAAGATCCTCGAAAACTATGACAAGGAAATCCCCTACTGCACCGAAGTGGTCATCGAAAAGTTCAAGGAAGGGGACGAACGTTACGATATCAGCGCCGTGATCAACGTGATGCGCGACTCCCAGAAGGGCATCATCATCGGCAAGGGCGGCTCCGCACTCAAGCGCGTCGCCACCGCCGCCCGCCTGGAAATGGAAGACTTCTTCCAGAAAAAGGTTTTCCTGCAGGTCTTCGTGAAAGTGGAGCCCAACTGGCGGGAAGACAAGAAAATGCTCAAGAAATTCGGATACATTCAGGACTAAAGGCAAACGACTATGAAAGAAGAGGACGAATTGGACGAACTGGACGAAAGAAGCGAAGAACTCCCTGAGGAAGAGGAGGAAGTGGAGATCGTGGACGAGGACGCCGACGATCCGGCACAAGGGAAATTCGACCGGCTGGTAGCCGAGGGAGAAAACAAGTACAAACTCTCGGGCATGTACCGAGAGTGGTTCCTCGACTACGCATCCTATGTCATCCTCGACCGTGCCGTCCCCCACATCGAAGACGGCCTCAAGCCTGTGCAGCGCCGCATCCTGCATGCCATGAACAAGGTGGAGGACGGACACTACCACAAAGTGGCCGGCATCGTGGGCGATACCATGAAATACCACCCCCATGGCGACGCCTCCATCAAGGACGCCCTCGTGGGCCTGGGCCAGAAAGAATACCTGATCGACACCCAGGGGAACTGGGGCAACATCTTCACGGGTGACTCCGCCGCCGCCTCACGCTACATCGAAGCCCGGCTCAGCAAATTCGCCCAGGAAGTGGCTTTCAACAAGAAGATTACGGAATGGGTGCCTTCCTACGACGGCACGAACATGGAGCCCGTGGTACTGCCCATGAAATTCCCGCTGCTGCTCGCGCAGGGCACGGAAGGCATCGCCGTGGGCCTGTCGGTCAAGATCCTTCCCCACAACTTCAACGAGCTGCTCGACGCCTCGATCGCCGCACTCAAGGAAAAGCCTTTCGAACTCTATCCGGACTTCCCCACCGGCGGTCTGATCGACTGTTCGCGCTACAACAACGGCCAGCGCGGCGGCAAGGTCAAGATCCGCGCCCGCATCGTCAAGACCGACAAGCGCACGCTGACCATCACGGAAATCCCTTACGGGCAGACTACCGAAAGCCTGATCGATTCCATCATCAAGGCCAACGACAAAGGCAAGATCAAGATCAAGAAAGCCGACGACATGTCGAGCGACGGCGTGGAGATCAACATAACGCTCCAGAACGAAGTGTCGCCCGACAAGACCATCGACGCACTCTACGCCTTCACCAACTGCGAAGTGGCCCTCTCCCCCAACGCCTGCGTGATCATGGACCGCAAGCCCCATTTCATGGGCGTGGACGAGATCCTGCGCTACAACGCCTTCCATACGAGAGACCTTTTTGAGCAGGAACTCAAGATCCTGCTCGACGAGCTGGAAGCCGACTGGCACTGGTCGAGCCTGGAGAAGATCTTCTTCGAGCAGAAGGTGTACCGGATCCTGGAAAACGACGCGGCTTCCTGGGAGGAGCAGCTGCAGGACGTGCAGCGGGAAATGAGCAGATACCAGCACCTGCTGAAACGGCCCATCCTGCCGGAAGACATCAACAAGCTGGTGGAGAAACCGGTGCGCAAGATTTCGCGCTTTGATATCAAGGCCGCCGAGGAACGCATCCGCGGCATCGAGGCGGACATCGACGAAGTGCGCAACAATCTGGAACACCTGACGGAATACACCATCCGCTACTTCCAGCAGCTCAAGCGCAAATACGGCGCGCGCTTCCCCCGCAAGACCGAGGTCACGACCTTCGAGAACATCGAGGCCGAGAAAGTGATCACCCTCAACGCCAAGCTCTATGCCAACAAGTCCGACGGTTTCGTGGGCACCGATCCCAAGAAGATCGACGGTGCTGAATACATCTGCGACTGCTCGGACATCGCCGAAATCGTGGTGTTCATGAAGAACGGCAAGTACCTGGTGACACGCGTGAAGGACAAGGCCTTCATCGGCAAGGACATCATCCATGCGGCAGTGTTCAACCGCCGTGACGAGCGGACGGTGTACAACGTGGTGTACCGCGACGGCAAGGCCGGCGGCGTCTATTACGCGAAACGTTTCGCCATCACGGGCATCACCCGCGACAAGGAATACGACCTGACGATGGGCAAGCCCGGATCCACGGTGCTCTGGTTCACGGCCAACAGCAACGGCGAGGCCGAGGTGCTCCGTATCCAGTACCGGCCGCGTCCCAAGCTCAAGAAACTGGTGGACGAATACAATTTCGCCGACCTGGCCATCAAAGGACGGACGACACGTGGAAACGTGGTCACGTCCAAGAACATCATTCAGCGCATCACGCTCAAGTCCAAGGGCGTATCGACACTGGCCGGCAAACGGATCTGGCTCGACGAAGACATCGTCCGCCTCAACGACGCGGGCCGCGGCCGATACCTGGGCGAGTTCTCCGACGGCGACCTGATCCTGGTCATCTGCAAGGACGGCAGTTACTATACCACTTCCTTCGACCTGAGCACACATTTCCAGGGCGACCTGATGCGGGTGGAGAAATTCGATCCGGAAAAGACTGTCTCGGTGCTCTATTACGACGGTCCGGCGAAAGCATATTATATCAAGCGTTTCAACTTTGAGCCCAACAATGGCATCGCGGTAAGTTTCGTCGCCGACGGAAAGGGTTCCAAGTTCCTGGACATGAGCGAGGACCGCTGGCCGCAACTGAAGGTGACGTTCAAGGGCAAGAGTGCCGGAAAAGAGCCGGAACTGATCGATGTCGATGAGTTCATCGGCAAAAAGGGTTTCCGGGCGAAGGGAAAGAAGGTTTCTTCGCTCGAGGTCAAGAACGTCGTTTTCGTAGAGCCGCTCGTCAAGGAAACGCCCGCCGATGAGGACCCTGAAGCTGACGAACCGGGACCGGACACCACCGAAGAAGACCTCACCGACTGGAGTAATCCCCAAGAACCCACTTTGTTCTGATGATCGCTGCGCTGACAGGCTTCATGGCAAGCGGGAAGACGACGTTCGGACGGGCGGCGGCGGAGCGGCTCGGCTGGCGTTTTGTCGACCTCGACGACGTCATCACGGCACGTTACGGCACGCCTGCCGAGATCTTTGCGGCGCAAGGTGAAGCTGCTTTCCGTGCGATTGAAACGGATTTGCTCGCCGAGACGCTGCAAACCGACGACAACCTTGTGCTGGCCCTGGGTGGCGGCACCATCCTGCGTGAAGAAAACCGGCTGCTGCTGAAAGAGCACGCCAGACTGATCTGGCTCGACACCGACTTCGCCATCATCATTTCTGAAATCGGCAACGCAGACCGGCCCGTCGTCCGTGGCCGCTCCATGGCCCAGATCCGAGAACTGTACGACATGCGCCGTCCCATGTACGCCGCTGCCGCAGATATCATATTCCCCATCAGCACAACCAATTACAAACAGGTCATCCGAGACCTGGCCGAAACCATCCAATCCTTATGAAAACCATCCGCATCCTCTTTGCCGTGGCCGTGCTGTCCTTGTCCGGCGCATGCTCCAAAACCCCTGTCCTGCCCGCCGACGCACTCGTGCTGCGCAGCCCCGACACCCAGCTCGAACTGAAGTTCGCTGTCGTGGACGGGGTTCCGCAATATGCACTCTCCCGCGCAGGAGAAGCCGTCATCCTTCCTTCACGCCTTGGCTACACGCTCATCGGCCGGGACGATCTCACCGATGGTTTCATCCTGACCGGCTCCGCCTTCGACAGCCTCGACGAGACCTGGGAGCCCGTCTGGGGTGAGGAATCACAGATCCGAAACCACTATAATGAGCTGCTGGTCAGCCTCAGGCAAGAATCCGGCGCCATCATGGACGTCCGCTTCCGGCTCTACGACGACGGCCTGGGCTTCCGCTATGAATTCCCGATGGAGAACGCCCTCACCTATTTCAAGGTTGCCGAAGAACAGACAGAATTTTCGCTGGCCGGGGACCATACCGCATGGTGGATCAGCGGTGACTACGACACTCAGGAATACAGCTACACCCGTTCCCGTCTTTCAGAGATTCCCCGCCTCAATGCAGTACCCCGGCCCTATAACGCCTCCCAGGCCGAAATCTCGAACCGGGCTGTCCAGACCGCCCTGCAACTGAAAACCGACAGCGGACTCTACCTGAACCTGCACGAGGCACGCGTACTCGACTATCCCACGGCGAATCTGGTCCTGAAAGACGACAACCGGACCTTCCAGATCCACCTGACCCCCGACGCTGAAGGCGTCAAAGGCCGCCTGCAGGCACCTTGCGTCAGCCCCTGGCGTACCGTGCAGGTCTGTACCAGTGCCCCCGCCGTGCTGGCATCGCGCCTGATCCTCAACCTCAATGACCCCTGCGTGCTGGAAGACGTGAGCTGGATCCACCCCACGAAATATATGGGTGTCTGGTGGGAAATGATCACCGGCAAGTCGCACTGGTCCTATACCTCCGACTTCCCTTCGGTGCAACTGGGTGTCACAGATTACGCCCACGCCAAGCCGCACGGCCACCATGGCGCCAACAACGAGAACGTGCGCCGCTACATCGACTTCGCGGCAGAGAACGGCTTCGATGCACTGTTGATCGAGGGTTGGAACGAAGGATGGGAAGACTGGTATGGCTGCCAGAAAGACTTCGTCTTCGATTTCGTGACACCCTACCCCGACTTCGACCTGCCTGCCCTGAACGCATACGCGCACAGCAAGGGCATACGGCTTATCATGCATCACGAGACCTCCTCTTCTACCGTAAACTACGAGCGCTGGATGGAGCAGGCCTACACCCTCATGAACCAGTATGGCTACGATGCCGTCAAGAGCGGCTACGTGGGAGATATCATTCCATACGGCGAGCACCATTACAGCCAGCCGCTGATCAATCACTATCACTACGCCGTAGTCGAAGCAGCCAGGCATCACATCATGGTGAACGCCCACGAAGCCGTGCGTCCCACCGGCTTGTACCGCACCTGGCCCAACATGATCGGCAACGAGAGCGCCATGGGCAACGAGTTCATAGCCGGTGTCCCTCCCGGACACACCGCCACCCTCCCCTTCACACGGCTGCAGGGCGGTCCGATGGACTTCACGCCCGGCATCTTCGAGCAGGACATGGCCATCACCGCACCCGGACAGGAGGGCAAGATGCGCCACACGATCTGCAACCAGCTGGGCCTCTACGTAACCTTCTATTCGCCGCTGCAGATGGCGGCCGACCTGCCGGAAAACTACGCCCGTTTCATGGACGCCTTCCAGTTCATCCGGGACGTGGCCGTCGACTGGGACAAGAGCCTGTACCTGGCTGCGGAACCTGGTGAATACATCGTCACGGCACGGCATCCGAAGATGGCTACACTCAATTCGGGCCGCTGGAGCGGCAAGTCGAGCGTCTGGGAGTTCGTGCATCCAGACGGCCGGGAACATGACGTCTGGTATGTCGGCGGCATCACCGGCGAGGATGCCCGCGACATCAGCGTGAAGCTCGACTTCCTGCAACCCGGCTTGAAGTATGAAGCCACCATCTACGCCGACGCTCCCGACGCCGACTACGAGACCAACCCCCAGGCCTACACCATCACAAAAAGGACCGTAGATGCCTCCACGGTCCTCGATCTCCGCATGGCCCGCTCCGGCGGCTTCGCCGTTTCGTTGCGGGAACTGTAATATCCTGCCGTGATGGGCAATAAGAAAACATGTGCCGTCATCTGGCTGCTCGCGGCCGTATCGGCCGTGCTGCTGAGCATCCCCTGGCTGCTGCCGCATGCCGGGCCGGTGATCCTGGTGGCTTTCGTGCCGCTGCTCATGGCCGACCGCATCGCCAGCAATACGGGATACCGGCGCTTCTGGTGGACCCATTACTGCTGCTTCCTGTTCTGGAATGCCGTCACCACTTTCTGGGTGTGCAACGCCAATGTCGGCGGGGGCATTTTTGCGGTCGTGGCGAATGCCTTCCAGATGTCGGTGATTTGGGCGCTGTTCCGTCTGGCAAAGAAGCACATGCGCGGAGTGCTGCCCTATGTTCTTCTGGCCGCGGCCTGGATTGCCTGGGAACGCTGGTACCTGGCGGGCGCCCAGATCTCATGGCCCTGGCTGTTGCTGGGCAACGCCTTCGCCACCAACATCCATCTCATCCAGTGGTATTCGGTCACCGGTACGTTGGGCGGCTCGCTCTGGGCCTGGTGTGCCAATCTGGCCGTGTTCGGCACACTCCTGGCCGTTGCCAGCGGTGCCTGGCGGCGCCGGTCCCTCCCGGCGCGGGCTGCGTTGATCTCGGTCCTCGTGCTGCTGTTCGCAGGCCCGTCCGTCTGCTCTGCCATCCTGTACCATCGCTACGACGAACGCTCCGACCGGCAGCTGACCGTGGTCGTCGGCCAGCCCGACATCAGCATCCGCCAGAAGTTCGAGACACTGCCACAGGAAGAGCAGAACCACCGCCTGCTTGTGCAACTGGAAGAGGGCCTGCGGGAAGGGCCGGCCGACTTGCTGGTCGGACCCGAAACCGTCACCGACGACGTGGTCCTGAACGACATCCCTTCTTCACCCACCTGGCAGACGTTCCACGCTTTCCTGCAGGCCTATCCTGAATCGGATTTCCTGTGGGGTGCCGTGACCAACGAGCATTTCCATACTCCGGATCCCCCGGGCTACAACAGTTTCCGCTGGGAAGACGGCTGGCGCGAGCCGCACAACTCGGCCATCCTGCTGGCAGCCGACGGCCGAACCGAAATCTTCCACAAAAGCAAGCTGGTGGCTGCCACGGAGTTCACGCCGTACCCGCAGATCTTCGTTCCGTTCGACAACTGGCTCTCAGGCCTGCTGGGTATGGAACCTTTCTTCGCCCGTTACTCCGGACAGGATGAGATCTCCCTCCTGCACCTGAGCGACGGCACGCCCTTCGGCTGCGCGGTGTGTTTCGAATCAGTGTACGGCGAATACTGCAGCGGCTATGCAGCGCGCGGAGCCGGCTTCCTGGCTGTCATCAACAACGACGCCTGGTGGGGCAACACGCCGGGTCCCTGGCAGCACTGCAGTTACAGCATCCTTCGCGCCATCGAGCTGCGGCGCGACCTGGTCCGCTGCGGGAACACCGGCATCAGCTGCTTCATCAACCAACGGGGGGACATCCTCTCACACACGCCCTGGTGCCAACCCGCCACGCTGCGCGGTACGGTGAACATCAACTACCGGCAGAGCTTCTTTACCAGACATGGCGACATCGTCGGACGTGCCTGCGTCATCGTTTTCCTGCTGCTGTCCGTCCTGCTCCTCATTTCCCTGTTTCGGGCAAAGTAGAATTTTTACTTGAACATCGACACCATCGGTCGGCCGCGCCATTCCTTCGGAATGTTCACGCCGAGGGCGTAGGCCAGGGTGGCGGGAAGGTCGTACTGCATCATCGGTTCCTCAAGGACGTAGCCTTTGCGGATGTTCTTGCCGTAGAGGACGAAGGGCGTCTCCAGATGGGCCATTTCCAGTTTGCCGTGGCCCTTGCCGGAACCGCCGTGGTCGGACGAAAAGACAAAGATGGTGTTGTCGTAGATGCCGGCATCCCTGGCGGCCTGCAGGATCAGGCCGACCATGCGGTCGGTTTCCTCCAGGCAATCGTAATACTCCGGCGACTCCCAGCCGCAACGGTGCCCCACCTCATCGACGTCGCCGATGTAGAAAGTGAAGAAGGTCGGCTTCTTTTCGAGAATGTATTTCACGGCCCGCTCCTGCGTGTAGTTTTCCATTGAATAGCCTTCGGGCTCGTGATAACCCGGGTCATACAGATGATAGTCGATGACCACGGTGTCGATCAGCGGCCCGATTCCGTTCCAGTTGTATACGCAGCCGGTCTCAGCGTCCGGGCGTTGCTCGCGCAGCAGCGTGTAGATGGTGGGGGGCATGCCCCGGCCGTTGTCAAGAACGGCCGGAATCTCGGGCCTGGAGGAATTCCACTGGCCGTAGCCGTGCTGTTCCGTGGGAAGGCCGTTGAAAATGGTCGCCCAGTTGATGGCTGACGACGACGGCATGACGGAGCGTTTCCCCAGGGTATAACTCCCTTGCTCCATCATCATCTTGACATTCGGCATCCGTGCCAGCAGGGCGGGATCCTTGAAGGCGGGCGTCGAGACGCCGTCCACGCCGATAAAGATCACATGTTTGGCCTTCGGCTGCGTGCTTGAGCAGGAAGCAAGAAGGCTGCATGCTGCCAGCAGCAACAGGGCAATTCGAAAAGAACGTTTCATGGCTGATAGATTATTTGCAATGCCGGGCTTGATCCGGCATCTTTTCAGAACAACTCCTTCTCCTTGATGTCCTTCACACGGAGCTGGATGTTGGCGATGCCGCGGTAGTAATTCTCGGCGATGGAATAGCAGATGTCGACAGGGTTGCCGGCCTGCATGTGCTCGAAATGCTCGGAGAGGTTGAAGGCGATGGCCGAGATGTGGTGGTAGGGCTCGTCTTCCTGGATGAGTTCGAGCTTGAGGTGTTTCAGGTCTCCCTGGTCGGCGGCGCCCACCTTGCGGCCGTTGCCGTTGTCGTAGACATTCTCGGTGATGAAGACGGGCGACTGGTTGCCGGGGCCGAAGGGCTGGAACTGCTTGAGCAGGCGGAAGAACTTGGGAGTGATCTGGTTGAAGTCGAGATAGGAGTCGATGTCGACCGTCGGGGTCATGACCACGTTCTTGATCTTGGCCGCGACCGTCGCCTCGAAACGCTCACAGAAGGTCTCGAAATTCTCTTCCTTGATCGTCAGGCCGGCGGCGTACATGTGACCGCCGAAGTTCTCCAGCAGGTCGGCGCAGCTTTCGATGGCATCGTACAGGTCGAAGCCGGCGATGGAACGGGCGCTGCCGGTGATGAAACCGTTGGACTTGGTCATCACGATGGTCGGACGGTAATAGGCTTCCACCAGGCGGGAGGCCACGATGCCCACGACGCCTTTGTGCCACGACGGGTTGTACACGATGGTGGATTTGCGCACGGCAAAGTCGGGCATTTCGGCCACCATCTTGAGAGCCTCTTCCGTGATTTCCCGGTCGATCTTCTTGCGGTCGTTGTTGTGCTCGTTGATGGCGGCGCCGATCTCGAGGGCCTCGTTGTCGTCACGGGCCGTGAGCATGTCGACGGCGGTACGGCCGCTCTCCATGCGTCCGGCAGCGTTGATACGGGGGCCGATCTTGAAGACGATCTCGTCGATGGTGATGCGGTGCTTCTCCAGGCCGGAGAGCTTGATGATGGGAATCAGGCCCTTGCGCGGATTTTCGTTGAGCTGTTTGAGGCCGTAGTAAGCCAGCACGCGGTTTTCGCCCGTCACTGACACCAGGTCGGAGGCGATGCTCACCACGAGCAGGTCGAGCAGGGTCTGGTATTCTTCGAAAGGAATGCCATGCCGGTTGGCATAGGCCTGCACCAGCTTGAAGCCTACGCCGCAACCCGACAGGTCGTCGAACGGATAATTGCAGTCTTCACGCTTGGGATCGAGCACGGCCACGGCCGGGGGCAGTTCCACATCAGGGAGGTGATGGTCGCAGATGATGGTGTCGATGCCCAGTTTCTTGGCGTATTTCACCTTTTCGACGGCCTTGATGCCGCAGTCAAGCGTAATCAGCAGCGTGCAGCCATGGGCCTTGGCCGTATCGATGCCTTTGTATGAAACGCCATATCCCTCGTCGTAGCGGTCGGGAATGTAGTATTCGATGTTCGGGTCGAACTGGCGGAAGAAAGAGTAGACCAGCGAGACGGCCGTCGTCCCATCCACGTCGTAGTCGCCGTAGATCAGGATGCGTTCCTTGCCTATCATGGCCTTGTCCATGCGGTCGACGGCCTTGTCCATGTCCTTCATCAAGAACGGGTCGTGGAGCATGCTCAGGTCAGGACGGAAAAACTCGCGGGCCTTGGCAAAAGTATCGATGCCGCGCTGCACGAGCAGGTTGGCCAGAACCTGGTCAATCCCCAGCTCTTGTGCCAGCTGGCGGACGGAAGCAGGATTGCCCTGCTCTTTGACGACCCATTTCTTTTCGATACCCATAAATTACTCCAATATTTTGCAAATATAACAAAAATGTCGGGTAATTCGCAAAAAATACTAACTTTGTGGACCTAAACTGACCAAGCAGATGGAAATTACCGACCTCAACGAACAGGAACTCAATAGACGCGCTTCCCTGCAGAAGCTTCAGGAACTGGGCATCAATCCCTATCCCGCTGCAGAATTCAAAGTCAACACGACCACGGAGGAGATCAAGGCGGGCTATGATCCCGAAAAAGGGAATTTCAACGACGTCGTGATCGCCGGCCGGATGATGAGCCGCCGCATTATGGGCGCGGCTTCCTTCATCGAGCTGCAGGACGACTGCGGCCGCATCCAGGTATACGTCAAACGCGACGAGATCTGCCCCGGCGAAGACAAGACTTTGTACAACACGGTCTTCAAGAGACTGCTCGACATCGGTGACATCATCGGCATCGAAGGCTATGCCTTCATCACCCAGACCGGTGCACTCTCGATCCACGCCAAAAGCCTCACCGTGCTGAGCAAGTCGCTCCGCGTGCTGCCCATCGTCAAGACGGACGCCGACGGCACCGTCCACGACGGTTTCACCGATCCGGAGCTTCGCTACCGCATGCGCTATGTGGACCTGGTCGTGAACCCGCAGGTAAAAGAGATCTTCCAGAAACGCACGAAGATCATCAACACCATGCGCGATTACTTCAATGAGCACGGCTATCTGGAGGTCGAGACCCCGATCCTGCAGTCCATCCCCGGCGGCGCCACGGCCCGTCCGTTCATCACCCACCACAACTACCTCGACATCCCGCTCTACATGCGCATTGCCAATGAACTCTACCTGAAACGCCTGATCGTGGGCGGATTCAAGGGTGTGTACGAGTTCGCCAAGGATTTCCGCAACGAAGGCATGGACCGCACCCACAACCCCGAGTTCACCTGCATGGAGATCTACGTGGCCTACAAGGATTACAAGTGGATGATGAAGTTTGTGGAAGTCATGCTCGAGCGCATCGCCATGGCCATCAACGGCAAGACGAAGTTCGAGGTCTGGGGCAACGAGATCGAGTTCAAGGCGCCGTACCGCAAGCTGCCTATGCTTGACGCCATCAAGGAATATGCGGGCGTGGACATCGCCGGCATGGACGAAAAACAGCTGCGGGAAACCTGCAAGAAGCTGAACGTCCCCATCAAGCCCGAGATGGGTGTGGGCAAGCTGATCGACGCGATCTTCGGTGAGTATTGCGAGAAGAACCTCGTGCAGCCCACCTTCATCATCGACTATCCCGTGGAGATGAGCCCGCTTACCAAACGCCACCGCGAGAATCCCGCCCTGACCGAACGTTTCGAACTCTTTGTCAACGGCAAGGAACTGGCCAACGCCTACAGCGAGCTCAACGACCCCATCGACCAGCTCGACCGTTTCAACGAGCAGGTCAAGCTCAAGGATGCCGGCGACGACGAGGCCATGTACATCGACATGGACTTCGTCCGCGCCCTGGAATACGGCATGCCGCCGACCTCCGGCCTGGGCATGGGCATCGACCGTCTGACCATGATGATGACCAACTCTTCCACCATCCAGGATGTCCTCTTCTTCCCGCAGATGCGGCCTGAGAAGACCGCCCCGAAAGAAGAGAAATCCGAATAGCTGCATGGCGGAGCTTCTCACTTCCCCGCAGAACCCTAAAATCAAGGATCTCCTGAATCTGGAGACCAAGTCCCGCGAGCGCAGAGCCCGCGGGCTCTTTGTCGTAGAGGGTCGTCGCGAATACGAGCGGGCGCGGGCTGCCGGCTGGCAGACCGAGACGCTTTTCGTACGCGAAGGCGAGCCAGAAGCGGACCAGGCCGATTTTCTGGTAAGCGAACGACTATACGAGAAGATCGCCTGCCGCGGCGGCACGGAAGGCATCGTGGCGGTGATGCGGGTGCAGGAGCGCCGGCTCGCCGACCTTCCGCTTTCTGATTCACCGCTGGTCCTGGTCCTGGAACGGGTCGAGAAGCCCGGTAACCTGGGCGCGGTGCTGCGCAGCGCGGATGCCGCCGGCGTCGATGCCGTGCTGGTGTGCGACCCGCTTACGGATCTTTACAATCCCAACCTGATCCGGGCCAGCCTCGGCGCCCTGTTTTCCGTTCCGACGGTAGCCTGCTCTTCGCAGGAAGCCTTCGACTGGCTCTCCGCCCACGACATCGCCATCCTGACGGCCCAGTTGCAGGATTCGAAACTCTATTATGACACCGACATGGTGCGTCCCACCGCCATCGTTTTCGGCGCTGAGGATACCGGCCTGTCGCCTTTCTGGCGCGAACGGGCCGATGCCCACATCCGCATTCCGATGGCCGGAGCCATGGATTCGCTCAATGTATCGGTTTCGGCGGCCATCCTCGCTTTCGAGGCGGTCCGCCAGCGCAACCAGTAAATACAACACCCATGAAATACGGACTGATCGGCTACCCCATTTCCCACAGCAAGAGCCCGGCGATGTTCCGCGCCGCCTATCCCGATTCGGACATGACCTATGACTTGATTGAAGAGGAAGATTTCGAGCGTGCCTACCGTCGTTTCCTTGACGAATACGAAGCTGTCAACGTGACCGCGCCGTTCAAGGGAGACGCCTTCCGGAAAGTCGATGTGGCGGACACCATCTCACGGGAATTGTTTGCCGTCAACATCCTCAAGAAGAAAGACGGGAAGATCTATGGCTACAACTCGGATTTCTGGGCGCTCAAGCGGATGCTGGAACCCTATGCCGACAAGAAGGAGCGCCCGCACGTACTGGTGATAGGCTGCGGCGGTGCCGGTAAAGCCGCTGCACTGGCCGCCCTGAAACTGAAAATGGCCGTACGCGTAGCCAACCGTGATTTTCGCAAGGCCCGCGAGTTCTGTTTTACGGGAGGCGGCATGATCCCGATCCGGCTGGAGCAGGTCCCTGAGCAGATGGCTTCCACCCGGATACTCATTTACGCTTTGCCGATGAAAATCGACCTGCTGGACGAACTCCAGCTGACCGGGAAGGTGGTAGTGGAAGCCAATTACAAGGACCCCTGTCTCCAGGACCGTTGTGCGGCGGAAGGCGTCACCTATATTTCAGGGATGGAATGGCTGGCCGGCCAGGCCATTGGCGGCTACGAGCTGATGACCGGCATCCAGCCAGACGCTGAGCGTGTCAAGGCCTGCTGCGCTTTATAAAATAATTATGAATATGAAGACTTTTCTCTTCATCCTGTTTTTTTTGCAACGGCAGGATTGATTGTTGCTCTCTTCGTCCTGCTCTCTCGCCAGAAAAAAGATTTTCAGGATCTTCTCTCTTTCATCAGAACCGACAGGGCCCGGGTCGATCCGGCAACTCGAACCCTGGTAGAACTGTTGTCCGACATCGCCAACGCTTCGGCGCAAAGCGGAGAAAGCCAGTATCTGCTGGCCAAACGACTCAACAACATTCTCATCTCACCCCGCGGCGAAGGCCGCATCATCAAGGAATCATTCCTGGTCCTTGCCAATCTCTATGACAGCGGACTGCTTTCAGAACTGGTCAGGGAATGCCCCGAACTGACCCACAGCGAACTCGTCCTGTGCGGAATGCTCACGGTCGGGCTCGATCCCGTCTGCATCAGCAAGATCCTGGGCTATGACCATGAACATACTTTTTACAACAAACGGGCGGATATCCGAAAGAAATTGCGGTTGTCGCACACGGTGCCCCTGGAGGGATACCTGTCCGACAGGGCCCGGTCTCTCAGAAAGGAGCATGAGACCTATCTGCGTGAACTGATCGCGCGGAACTAAAGCCCCCGGACAGCCGCCGCATCCGCTCAATATGAACCATGTGCCAGGCTTTGACCGCCGGGTGCGGCGGCTGTCAATTATTTTTGCAGATATGGAAGATAATCCTTATTTTTAACAAATTTTTGAGTTATGTCACTGAATAAAGTATTATTGATTGGAAATGTAGGGAAGGATCCGGAAATCCGGCACCTGCAGGGTGGCGCATCGGTTGCCACCATCACGCTGGCTACCAGCGAACGGTACAAGGACAGGAATGGCGAATCGCGCGAGCTTACTGAGTGGCACACCATCATCGCATGGCGTCAGCTGGCCGATCTGGCCGAGAACTATATCCGTAAAGGCAGCCAGATTTTCGTAGAAGGACGTATCCGCAGCCGCAGCTGGGACGACCAGAACGGGCAGAAGCGTTACGTGACGGAAATCCAGGCCGACAGCATCCAACTTCTGGGCCGCCGCGGCGACAATGCCGGCGCGGCTCCCTCGCAGCCTAACTACGGCGGTTACAACGCGCCTGCCCAGCCTCAGCCCGCCCAGCAATCCCAGCCCCAGCAGACCACGCCCATCGTCAACCCCGCCGACCTGAACGACGAAGGTACCGACGACCTTCCGTTCTAGGTTTACGGGGCGCGTAAAAAAGAGAGCCGCTCGATGAGCGGCTCTCTTTTTTACGCCGATTCTTTCGATGGCCGGTCGATCTTGAGTTCGGGGTGCTGCTTCGAGTTGAAATAGAGGAACACCGCGACGGTGATGGCGACCACGCCGAGGGAGATGAAGATGTATTCGGAGTGGACGGCGGCGGCGATGTCGTCGCCGACGTATTTCGTCATGATGCGGCCCACGAAGATCGGGACGAGCATCATGCCCATGTTCTGGATCCAGTAGATCATCGAGTAGGCCGTACCGAGGTTCTTCTCCGGGATGATCTTCGGGACGGTCGGCCACATCGCGGACGGGACCAGCGAATAGCCGATGCCCAGGAAGACGATGGACAGGTAGCCGTAGAACGGAAGGCTCGGCGCGAAACAGATGATCATGTGCGCGCAGAAGACCAGCACGGCACCGGTAATCATCCAGGTCGTGGCCTTGCCCACTTTATCGACCAGCGCGCCGAAGAGCGGCGTGAAAAGCACCGGGGCGAAGGCAATCATCGAGATCATCACCGAAGCCGTGGAAGCATCCAGGTCGAAACGCGGGATGATGATCGAAGTACCGAATTTCTTGAAGCTGATGACACAGCAGTAGAAGAAGACGCAGAGCAGCGCGATCATGATGAAACGCGGGTTGCTGAGGACTTTCCAGATGTCGGAGAACTTGAACTTGTCTTCCTCCTTCACCTCACCGCGCTGCGTACGGATGCCTTCCTGGTGGTCGTACTTGGCATCCATGGCCACGAAGACGGCCCAGAGGATGGCACCGATAAACAGGAGCGTCAGGCCCACGATAGCCGGCTTGTTGGTTTCGGAGAGTGTGTACATCGTCCCTTCCGCATGGTTCTTGAGCACGAGCACCGGAGCGAGCAGCATGGCCAGGCCGGTACCGATGCGGGCGATGGCCAGCTGGAGGCCCATGGCCAGGGCCACGTTCTTTCCCTTGAACCATTTGGCGATGGAACGCGTGACCGCCACGCCGGCGATCTCGCTGCCCAGGCCGAAGAGCATGCAGCCCACGTAGGCGATGGTAAGGGACTTGCCGGGCGTCAGCCCGGGCGTCGAGATGGCCCAGGTGACGATGGCCGCACCGAGCACCATCAGGCCTACGAACACGGAACCGATGATCCGCACGCCGAACTTGTCGAGCAGGACGCCGCAGATGATCAGGCCGCCCCAGACGCAGAGGAACGAGTAGCCGCCGGCATAGAAGCCGAACTGCTGGGAGTTCCAGCCGAGCTGCAGCATCTCCGGATTCTTGAAGATCTGCGACACGGTGGAGAACATATCGTCGAAGAAGTAGGAGCCGAACATCGGCACCACCAGGCAGGCAAGCGCCAGCCAACAGGCGATCTTGCTTGTCTTCAAGGACTTGGGTTCAGTTGTCATATCGTAATGCTAAAGATTGATCTTGATGTTGGGCTCTTCCAGGCCGAGGTGCTTCTTCCGGTCGACCACCTTCAGGTAGAGGCCGATGATCAGGGCGGCCACGCCGAGGCAGGCCAGCATCACAAGTGCCCAGGTATAGTTGAGCGAGTCGGGCGGCGTGCCGGGCGCGTTGGTGCTGGTCAGCACGTTGCCGATGAGAATCGGGAAGAGCCACAGGCCGATGTTCTGGATCCAGAAGATGAGCGCGTAGGCCGAACCGATAATCTTTTCGTCGACCAGCTTCGGCACGGAAGGCCAGAGGGCTGCCGGCACGAGGGAGAACGAGGCGCCGAGGACCAGGATGGTGGCATAGGCCACGATCGTGCCGCCGACCGCGCTGCCCTTGAAGAGCGGCAGCACGAAGGCGAAGGTCAGGTGGCAGATGATCAGCAGCAGCGAGCCCAGGACCAGCATCGTGGCGGCCTTGCCCTTATGGTCCACATAGTTGCCAAGTACCGGGGTGATGGCCACGGCCAGGAGCGGGAACACGGCGAAGATGGTCTCGGCAGTGCCGCGCATGAAGCCCATGTAGCAGTACACCACGAGCGCCACGACGGCCACGGCCATGAGGCCGAACTTCAGGCTTTTGTTTTTCTTGATGAAGTTGCTCGAGAAAGCGCAGGCCGCTACGACGAGCATGATGATGTATTGGATGATGGTCACGCTCTCACCGGCCCAGAAACTGCCCGCGGCAGGCTCGGAAAGGGTCAGGTTGCACTGCAGCATGTTGACCGCATATTTCTGGAACGGGAAGATGGCACTGTAATACAGCACGCAGAGCAAGGCGACGAGCCAGAAGCCCAGGCTGGAGAGGATCTTGCCGATATCGGACACCTTGAACGGGTCGTCTTTCTCTTCTGCTTCGCCCGTCTGGCTGTCGAGCTTCTTGTCCATGAAGAAATAGGTGATGAACATGATCAGGGCGATGCAAAGCAGCACTACGCCGAAAGCCACGGAACGGGAGACGTCGATCTGTCCGCCGAGCTTGGCGAAATAAGGCGAGAAGATCATGCAGGTGGCCACACCCAGACGCGCCAGCGCCATTTCGGAGCCCATGGCCAGGGCTGTCTCACGGCCTTTGAACCACTTGACGATACCGCGGCTGACCGTGATACCTGCCATTTCACAGCCGCAGCCAAAGATCATGAATCCCAGGCCCGCCATCTTCGCCGAAGCGGGCATCCCCTGGTAGAAGGGCAGGATGTCGTCGATGAACTTGACGCCGGTATGCCAGTTCAGGTTGTCGGTAAACCAGTTTTCCAGTCCCGATCCGAAGAAGGCTTCGCTGACCGCGTAGTATTTGATGAGTCCGCCCGCCAGCATGACGGCGCCCGACAGGACGGCGGTGAAGCGCACGCCCATCTTGTCCAGGATAATGCCGGCGAAGATCAGGAAGAAGACGAAGACGTTGAGGAAGGTTTCGGAACCCTGCATCGTGCCGAAGGCCTTGGAGTCCCACCCGCGGGTGGATTCCATCAGGTCCTTGATAGGCGAAAGGATATCCATGAAAATATAGGCGCAGAACATGCCGAGCGCCAGCAGGAGCAGGGCGATCCATCGGATCGTCGCCGAATCCCGCAAAGTGGTTTGGGTTGCTTGTGCTGTCATATCAGAGATACGTTCATACTTTTTTGCGTTTACAAATATAAAAATTAATCGTAACTTAGCGGCGTAAAAACCATCATTTCTTTCTTAAGATGACTCTCGACGTGGTTCTTGGTCTCCAATGGGGAGACGAGGGAAAAGGTAAAATCGTGGATGTGCTCGCCGCGCAGTACCCGGTCGTGGCACGCTTCCAGGGAGGTCCCAACGCGGGCCATTCCATCCAGTTCGGCAGCACGAGCTTCGTGCTTCACTCGGTCCCTTCCGGCGTGTTCCGGAAAGACGCCATCAATATCATAGGCAACGGCGTGGTCCTCGACCCCACCATCTTCCGGCAGGAATGCGAAGCCATCGAGGCGCTCGGCGTCCCGGTGCGCGAACGTGTCCGCATCGCCAAGCGTGCGCACCTGATCCTGCCGACGCACAAGCTGCTCGACGCCGCCGACGAGGCGGCCCTGGGCAAGAGCAAGATCGGCTCCACCCTCAAGGGCATCGGCCCGGCCTACTCCGACAAGACCGGCCGCAACGGCCTGCGCGTGGGCGACCTGCTCGAAGATTTCCGGCTCAAATACGATACGCTGAAACAGAAACACCTCGCCCGCCTGGCGCAATACCAGTTCACTTATCCTTTCGATCTGGCCGCAGCGGAAGCCCGCTGGATGGAAGACGTGGAATACCTGAAGTCGTTCCCCCTGATCGATGTGGAATACGAGACCAATGCCCTGCTCGACGAAGGCAAGGCCATCCTTGCCGAAGGTGCCCAGGGCTCGATGCTCGACGTCGATTTCGGCTCTTATCCTTTCGTCACCTCCTCTTCGACCGCATGCGCCGGCGCCTGCACCGGCCTGGGCGTGGCCCCGCGCCGCATCGGAAAGGTTTACGGCGTGTTCAAGGCCTACTGCACCCGCGTGGGCAGCGGTCCCTTCCCGACTGAGCTGAACGACGCCACGGGCGAAGAACTCCGGCAGCGCGGACATGAATTCGGCGCTACCACGGGCCGTCCCCGCCGCACCGGCTGGCTCGACATCCCCGCCCTGAAATTCGCCGTGATGATCAGCGGCGTGACGGATCTCATCATGATGAAGGCCGACGTGCTCGACGGCTTCGACACCGTCAAGGTGGCCTGCGGATACCGCGTGGACGGCAAGCGCTGCGACCGCGTCCCTTACGACGTTTTTGCCGACATCGAACCGGTCTACAAAGAATTCAAAGGCTGGAAGGGCGACCTGGGCAAATGCCGCAGGGAAGCGGACCTTCCGGAGGAATTCAAAGCCTACATCGCCTATATCGAGCAGGAGGTCGGCGTCCCGGTCCGCATCCTCTCGCTCGGTCCCGACCGCGAGCAAACCTTAATCCGCCAATAGCGTGGCCCTGCTGGAAAACATCGACGACCCGTCCCAAATCCGGGACTTCGACAACGAACGTCTCCGGCAACTCTGCGAGGAACTGCGCGGCTATATCATCCAGTGCTGTGCTGAGAACCCCGGCCATATCGGCGCCAGCCTCGGTGCCGTGGAGATTGCCGTCGCCATCCACAAAGTATTCGACACGCCCCATGACAAGGTGATCTGGGACGTCGGGCACCAGGCCTACGCACACAAGATCCTGACGGGTCGGCGAGAAGCGTTTAAGCAGAACCGCAAATATCACGGAATCAGCGGATTCCCCCGGAGGGACGAAAGCCCGTACGATTCTTTCGGCACCGGACACTCCTCCACCTCCATCTCCGCCGCGCTCGGCATGGCCGTCGCCGCGCAGCTGGAAGGCAGGAAGGAACATGTGATCGCCGTCATCGGCGACGGCGCACTGACAGGCGGTCTTGCCTTCGAGGGCATCAACAATGCCGGCAGCCTCAAGGCCGACCTGCTGGTCATCCTCAACGACAACCAGATCGCCATCGACGACAACATCGGCGCGCTCCACAACTACCTGCTCAAGATAACGACCGACGAACGCTACAACCGGCTCAAGAAGAGCGTCTGGGACCGTCTGGGCGCCGGCAGCGTCCGCAAATGGCTGCAGCGGATGATCAAGAACACCAAGCGCAACCTGGTCAAGCAGGGCGGCGACACCTTCTCACTCTTCGACGCGCTGGGTTTCCGCTATTTCGGCCCCGTGGACGGCAACGACATCGCAACCATGACCTACATGCTCGGTCGCCTCAAGGACATCCCGGGACCCAAGCTGCTGCATGTCATCACCACCAAGGGCAAAGGCTACGCGCCGGCCGAAAAGGACCAGACCATCTGGCACGCCCCCGGCACTTTCAACGTGGAGACCGGACAACGCACCGGCAAGAAGAGCGACATCGCCAAGTTCCAGGAAGTGTTCGGCAACACCCTGCTCGACCTGGCACGGGAAGACAGCCGTATCGTCGGCATCACGCCCGCCATGGCCTCCGGATGCAGCATGACCATCATGCAGGCCGCGATGCCCGACCGCGTCTTCGACGTGGGCATCGCCGAACAGCACGCCGTCACCTTCTCGGCCGGGCTGGCCGCCGAAGGCATGCTCCCCTTCTGCAACATCTACTCCAGCTTTTCGCAGCGTGCCTACGACAGCGTGATCCACGACGTCGCGCTCCAGAAACTCAAGGTGATCCTCTGCCTCGACCGGGGCGGCCTGGTCGGCGAAGACGGGGCGACGCACCACGGCGTCTTTGACATGGCGGCATTCCGGCCCGTTCCCAACCTCACGCTCTGCGCACCGCTCGATGAAGCGTCCCTGCGCGACATGATGTATTCCGCCACGCAGCCCGCCTATGGCGCGACCGTCATCCGTTATCCGCGCGGCTACGGCCACGGAACCCCCTGGCGCGACCGGCCCTTCAACTATATCGAACCCGGCACCGCCGTCAAGCTGCACGAAGGCAATGGTGTCGCACTATTATCAATAGGTGCGATCGGCATGAACGGTGTCAGGGCCGTGGAACGTGCCGGCACCGAAAAGGGCTTGGAAATCCTCCATTATGACATGCGCTTCCTCAAGCCTGTCGATACCGCCGCCCTGCAGGATGCGTGCAGCCGCTGCAGGCATATCGTCACGCTCGAGGACGGCGCCGTAGAAGGCGGCCTCTACAGCGTGGTGGCCGAATTCATCGCCGCCAACGGCCTCGATTGCACCCTCACCGGACTGGGCATTCCCGACCGTTTCGTAGAGCAGGGAACCCCGGCAGAACTCTATCAGGAGTGCGGTATGGATACAGATTCGGTGTATCAGGCGCTTTTGAATGAAAATTTTTAAAAATATTTTGGAGGTTGATAAAAAGTCCATATATTTGCAGTCCCAAACAGCCGACGTAGCTCAGCTGGTCAGAGCAGCTGATTTGTAATCAGCAGGTCGTGGGTTCGAATCCCTCCATCGGCTCGACGAGCTTTGAAACGCTGACTGTGAGAAACCTGGGCAGATACCAGAGTGGCCAAATGGGGCAGACTGTAAATCTGCTGGCGCACGCCTACGGTGGTTCGAATCCATCTCTGCCCACTTTTTTTATGCGCTGTAGCCAGCGCCTTGCGGAAGTAGCTCAGTTGGTAGAGCATCAGCCTTCCAAGCTGAGGGTCGCGGGTTCGAACCTCGTCTTCCGCTCGATTTTTTTGAAATATTGG
>JAEEGH010001847.1_pt1 | contig 59495 bp, 52 predicted proteins | sample 9134181 | NCBI WGS metagenome assembly JAEEGH01 (sample SAMN16246544, study PRJNA631951) | gut metagenome | biome: gut microbiome; feature: rumen; material: DP-attached | host: Bos | place: Iran: Karaj | collected 2018-10
CGCGAGCTGGGTTCAGAACGTCGTGAGACAGTTCGGTCCCTATCCGGCGCGGGCGTAGGATATCTGAGAGGAGCTGTCCTTAGTACGAGAGGACCGGGATGGACGGACCGCTGGTGTATCAGCTGCACCGCCAGGTGCATAAGGCTGGGTAGCCACGTCCGGAAGGGATAAACGCTGAAGGCATCTAAGCGTGAAGCCCCCCTCAAGATGAGATATCCCTCCTTTATGGAGTAAGACCCCTTGGAGAGTACGAGGTTAGATAGGCACAAGGTGTAAGCATGGTAACGTGTTCAGCTGATGTGTACTAATAGGTCGAGGGCTTATCCAAACTAGGAAAACTTGCTGAGGTTTTATCGAAGCTAGTTTGAGTGTTGTTCTGGCGAGGCTGTATTTTAGCCGAGAGCAGAACTTCCGATTAAGCAATTAGGGAAAATGGATCAAAGAGATTTCAGTGTTCGGTTTTGAAAGCACAATCTTAAACGAAATACAAAAAGTATAAAATACTTATAAATCAAATCTAAAAAGACGGACAACTGCCCGTCTTTTTTGTTTTTTTATATTTATTTTCAGAAAACTATGCTATACTAAATGAGGATATTTAAGTAATTTTCAATCGGTTTTATGTTATTTTTTTCATTAATTTTTGACGCGAGGTGATCGAATGGAATCAAAAATCCTGCTTGAAAGTGGTAACAACGAGTTAGAAGTACTTGAGTTTAAAATCGATGATCACTGCTACGGAATTAACGTTGCCAAGATAAAAGAAATTATCGTTTATCAGGAAGTGACGCCGGTTCCCAATGCCCATCCTAGTATTGAAGGTATATTTATGCCACGTGACACTATGATCACAGCTATCGATCTTAGAAATTGTCTGCAGCGTGGTGCTTCGAAGGCAGGCGGATTATTCATAATCACCAATTTTAACAAGCTGGATATTGCATTCCATGTTGACTCTGTTGTTGGTATTCACAGAGTATCATGGGCTGACATTATTAAACCTAATGCCACAATTTCAAAAGCTGAGGAGAGTATTTCCACAGGTATTATTAAATTTGAGAATCAGCTTATAATTATTCTCGACTTTGAGAAGATCGTATCCGATATCAATCCTAATACTGGACTTAATATGGATGCACTTGCTGATATTGGAACCCGTCCACGTAATGAGGTACCTATTGTTCTTGCTGAGGATTCACAGCTTCTTAACAAGCTGATCGTTGATTCCCTCAATAAAGCCGGCTATAACAATGTAAGACATTTTGAGAACGGTAAGCTTGCCTACGACTACATCAAAGCCTGCAAGGACAGGAATGAGCTTGATAAGATCAAATGTATCATTACTGATATCGAGATGCCCATCATGGATGGCCACAGACTTACAAAGCTGATCAAGAGTGATGATGCAACAAAGGACATTCCGCTTATCATCTTCTCATCTCTTGTAAATGAGGAAATGCGTAGAAAGGGAGAGTCCCTTGGAGCCGACAGACAGCTTTCAAAGCCTGAGATTGGAAATCTTGTATCTGTAATTGATGAACTTGTAAATGCCTCAGGTGCTTAATATCAAATGACTTTAACTCCCTTTGCTGACACAGTTATGAAACCTGTTTTCAATAACTGCATTGGTAGAGGGAGTATTTTTTATCATAAAAACCGGACTGGAATAATATGGAAAAGAAACTGTCAGAATATATAAATGACTGTGACATGATCATAGTTGGAATAGGTAGTGAGTGGGATTGGATAAGAAGAGGCTTGAAGAATGATGGCAGATACAAAGAGCTGCTTGAATACTGCAAGGACGAAGAAAATGAATGGCTTCTTCCTATACTTGAGTTCGAATATGGCTACTACAACAACGATGCTACTATAGATGATGCATATAAAAAGCTAAGGGAGCTTATTGGAGACAAGGATTATTACCTTGTTGCTGATATTTTTCTTCAGGACGCCTTATTAAATGGCTTTGACAGTGAAAAATGTGTATTCCCCTGCGGTAATTACAGATATCTCCAGAGTGGAAACGCAGACGATCCTCTTATAGATGTGACAAAATGTGAGGATTTTCAGGGAATAATCAACAGGATACACAGGATAATCGAAGGAAGAAATGGCGCTCTTATGGAAGGTGAAGGCTTCTATAAGCCATTTTTTGATGGAAAAACATTATATCTTAACCAAAAACGACAAGAATATAGTAAAATTAAATATAACGAGAGTTCCTATCTTGATAACTGGGATAAGTATACGAAGTATCTAAGCAGTACTATGGGGAAAAATCTTCTTATGCTTGAGTTGGGGGTTTCACTCGATTATCCCACAGTTATCAGATGGCCCTTTGAGAAGGTTGCCTTCGTAAATAATAAGGCTCATCTTATCAGAGTACACGAAAAGCTTTATCATCACACCCCTGAAATAAAAGACAAAACTGATTCGGTTCAGATGAATTCAGTTAATTATATTTTGCAGGAGAGTTAAGGGCATGAATTCGAACAATGAGGAGTATCTCGACAGTCTCTTGAATTCCGCTCAAAAATCGAATAATAACAATCCGCAATCTGCACTCAGCAGAATGTCTTCAAGAAACGGTTCCTCTGGCAACGGGCCAGGGGATATTGGTGACCTCTTAGATAATTCTAACGGCGGCAATTCGGATCTTAACGACATTGGACGACTCTTGGATCAGCTTGATTCAGGAGAGCTTGTTGATGACCGAATGGCTGATCTTCTGGATGATATTGCCAGACCCACATCTTCATCTGTACCAACATTTACAGTAGGTGGTACACCCACCAGTCAGGATGTAAGGGATCCCGAGGAAATAGCGCTTGATGAGGCAATAGCCAACGCTGAGAAAATGGATGCTGAGATACTAAGCGGCAAACTGGATCTTGATCCGGGTGCTGCCAGTTCATCCATAGTTGACCTTGAGGAGGGCGATGACGCTCTTTTAGAGATGGCTCCGGAGGTTTCGCTTCCGGAGGATAATCAGATAATAATTGAAAAAGAAGCTAATTCAGATGCAGATCAGACCCCGGAGGAGATCCTGACTGATCTTTTGGATGATATGCCTGATGAGAACCTGATGAATGCAGGGGATAACGCAAATTCTGAAAGCCTGAGTGATGTTCTGGATAATCTTAAGGACGATGCGGATGAAGAACCGGCATCAGAAGATGTGCCGAGTGATATGGCTTTGGAAGAACCCGTTCTTGAAGAACCAATTCCTGAAGAACCGATTCCCGAAGAGGCAGCACCCGCTGAACCGGATGCAGATATACCCAACCTTGAAGATTTATCTGCATTAGAATCAGCATTAGTAGAAGAACCAACAGAAGAAGCACCTCAGGAGGCTGGCAGCTCAGACGAATTAAACCTGGATGAGCTTTCTTTGGATGCGCTGGAAAGTGAAATGGAACAGCTGGTTGGCGCAGATGCCCTCTCTGCAGAGGATGAAGCGTCACTTGGCTCAGATACAGGTCTTGATGAGCTGGCAGGCTCAGGCTTCACATTTGATGGTGGCTCAGGTCTTGATATGCCTGAAAGTGGTGAGTCAGCAGATGGAGCATCACTTGAGGGAGCATTAGAAGAGGGAGCTATAGAAGAAGCTGCATTTGAACTTCCTACTGAAGACGGAGCAAGCGCAGAAACACCAGCTGAAGAAGCTTCGCCGGAGAAGCCGAAGGCGTCGGAAGCGTCTTTGGACGATATTTCAGAAGACGACTTTAATCTTGATGCTTTAGAAGCAAGTCTTGATGATCTTTTGGGATCAGATGAGACCGATACCAGTCAGATGGATGGAGAAGTTGCAGCTCTTGCAGAACCGTCTCCTGATATGGATGCATCATCAAAAGTGGGCGAAGATTCTGAGGTTTCCATGCAGGATCTGGACGCGCTTATGAATTCCCTGGCAGGAGATGAAATCGAGGATATCGAGAGCACTGCCCATATAGACGAAGAAAACGGTCACGCTGAGGAATCTGAGATTCCTAAGGAAGATATATTAGACGCCCTTACCGAGGATGGTTTTGGAGATGAGGGCGCAGGTGAGCCGTCGCTGGATGATCTGGCTTCCATTCCCGAAAGGGGATCATCTTCATCTTCTGATGATGATGACGAAGAAGCTAGTAAAGGTAAAAAGGGCAAGAAAGCAAAGAAAGAGAAAAAAGAGAAAAAGCCCGGATTATTTGCAAGACTTTTAGCAGCCCTTGTTAAAGAAGATGAGGAGCCTGAAGCCAGTCAGCTTGCAAACCTGACTGATGAGAATCAGCAGGTGCTCAACGAGCTTGGTGACGGCGACGACAAGGGTAAGAAAGAGAAAAAGCCAAAGAAAGAGAAAAAGAAAAAAGAGAAAAAGCCAAAGAAGGAAAAGCCCCCGAAGGAGAAGAAGCCGCCAAAGCCCAAGAAGGAGAAAAAGCCGAAGCCTCCTAAGGATCCCGGTGAACCGGAAAAGGCTATTTCACCCAAGAAGGTGGCTATATCCGGACTATTTGCCGCCAGCCTTGGCGTACTGGTAATCATACCTGCCCTGGTTCTTCCTGACAGGATTGCATCAGAGAGAGCACAGACCGCATATGAACACAACGAATACACAACTGCCTACAAGATGCTCTACGGAAAAGAGATGACGGAAGACGAGACTATCATCTACGAGCAGTCAAGAGTACTTGCATGGGCCAACAGATATATGGACGGCTACCAGAACTACACAGCCATGAACATGAAGGAAGAGGCTCTTGATATGCTCCTCATGGCTATGCGAAACCGTGATGACCTTATTGCAGAGGCAGCCAAGTATAGTGTTGAAATTGAAGTTAATAGCGTGTACGATAGTATAGAATCGTTGCTTTCGGAGAGTTATGGTCTGTCGCAGACAGACGTGGATGAGATTAACTCCATTAAAAAGGACAGGGACTATACTATAAGGCTCATGGAGATCGTAGGAACCCTTGAGTCGTGACCACTTCGAAGCATCGATACCGCAGCCGGGAGGAGATGCAAAGTGGTAGCTATTATCGACTATGATGCAGGCAATATTAAGAGCGTAGAGAAGGCATTCCAGTATCTGGGAGCGCAGACACTGCTCACCAGAGATCCTTCAGAGATCTACAGGGCAGACCGGGTTGTTCTTCCCGGAGTAGGTGCCTTTGGCGACGCCATGGGCCGCATCAGAGAATATGGTCTTGAAGAAATAATTAAAGAAGTAGTAAAAAAGGAAGTTCCTTTTTTGGGAATATGCCTGGGTCAGCAGCTGCTTTTTGAGTCCAGCGAGGAATCAGAAGGAGTTACGGGCCTGGGCATTTTGCGTGGAAAGATAATCAGTATCCCCGACAGGGACGATAAGGGAAATACCTACAAGATACCTCAGATAGGCTGGAACAGCTTAGAGGTCGCAGAGAACAAAAAGCTCTTTAAGGGCATAGACGGACACCCTTATGTGTACTTCGTCCATTCCTATTACCTGAAAGCCGAAGACCGGGATATAGTGGCAGCAACAACCGACTATTCTGTGACAATAGACGCCTCCGTTGAATCAGGAAACGTCTTTGCCTGCCAGTTCCATCCGGAAAAGAGCGCAGATGTGGGAATGCAGATACTGGACAACTTTTTACACATATAGGAGCAAGATAAATGCTGACAAAGAGAATAATTCCCTGCCTCGACGTAAATGGCGGCAGGGTTGTAAAAGGAATAAATTTCGTTAATCTTCAGGATGCAGGAGATCCGGTGGAGGTAGGAGAGGCCTATTCCAAGGCCGGTGCCGATGAGCTGGTATTTCTGGATATTACCGCATCCAATGAGAGAAGAGCTACAGTCGCAGACATGGTCAGGGAGGTGGCCAAAAAGGTCTTTATCCCCTTTACTGTTGGCGGCGGTATAAGAACCGTTGATGATGTTCGCGCAATACTCAGAGAAGGCGCAGACAAGGTTTCAGTTAATTCAGCAGCCATAGACAGACCCGAGCTCATAGCAGAGGCTGCAGACAAATTTGGAAGCCAGTGCGTTGTTCTTGCAATTGATGCCAAGAGAAGAGCAGATGGCAGCGGCTGGAATATCTACAAGCACGGCGGAAGGATTGACATGGGCATTGATGCCGTAGAATGGGCTAAAAGAGCTGTCGACCTGGGAGCAGGAGAAATCCTTCTTACCAGTATGGACTGCGATGGAACCAAGAACGGCTACGATATTGAGCTTACCAGAGCAGTGGCTGATGCCGTATCTGTTCCGGTAATCGCATCAGGCGGAGCCGGAGAGCTGTCGCATTTCTACGATGCACTTACGGCAGGTGGAGCAGATGCCGCACTGGCAGCATCTCTTTTCCACTATAAAGAACTTGAGATAGATCAGGTAAAAGAGTACCTGGCAGGGAAGGGAGTTCCTGTAAGATGGGGATGATAACGGGAGACTGGCTGGAAGCAGTCGGCGGTGAATTTAAAAAGCCATATTATAAGAATCTATATGAGTTTGTTAAAAAGGAATACAGCACCCAGGTGGTCTATCCGCCTTCAGAGGATATTTTTAATGCACTTCATCTGACACCGCTTAAGGATGTTAAGGTACTGATACTTGGTCAGGATCCTTATCACGAGCCGGGACAGGCCCACGGGCTTTCATTCTCCGTGCTTCCGGGCAAGGCAGATACACCTCCGTCACTTCAGAATATATATAAAGAGCTTTCTGATGATCTTGGCTGCTACATACCAAACAACGGATATCTCAAGAAATGGGCTGATCAGGGAGTTCTCCTTCTTAATACAGTACTTACAGTTCGAGCACATGCTGCCAATTCCCATCAGGGGAAGGGCTGGGAGCAGTTCACCGATGCTATCATTGAGGCAGTAAATAAGAAGGAAGAGCCTGTAGTGTATATGCTTTGGGGAAGACCTGCTCAGATGAAGCAGTCGATGCTCAATAACCCTAAACATCTGGTTCTTACCGCACCTCACCCAAGTCCGCTATCAGCCTACAGAGGCTTCTTTGGCTGTAAACATTTCAGTAAGGCCAACGAGTTCCTTACTGCCAATGGACTTGCACCTATAGACTGGCAGATAGAAAACATATAATTTGCTCTTGCAATATAGTGCTTTGACGTGTTAAAGTTTGAGGTAAGTTTTTTAATTGTCAGAGTATCAGGAGGAACATTATGAAAAAACCTTTCGTCACCCTGGAGCAGGTTCAGGAAATAGTAAAGAAGTATCCCACACCCTTTCATATTTATGATGAAGAGGGGATAACCAGAAATGCCAAGGCTGTATATGATGCATTTTCATGGAACAAGGGATTTAAGGAGTATTTCGCAGTAAAGGCAACCCCAAACCCGAGGCTCATGGAGATCTTAAGGGATCTTGGCTGCGGTTTTGACTGTTCTTCCATGACAGAGCTGATGCTCAGCGCTGCTGTTGATGCAAAGGGTGAGGATATCATGTTTTCATCCAATGACACTCCACCCGAGGAGTTTGTCTATGCTGATAAGCTGGGCGCAATCATAAATCTTGATGATTTCACACACGTTGATTTCCTTGAGAAGACAATAGGCAAGATACCTGAGACCATTTCCTGCCGTTATAATCCCGGCGGAGTTTTCACAATGAGTAACCAGATCATGGATAACCCCGGTGATTCCAAGTACGGTATGACAAGGGATCAGCTCTTTGAGGCTTTTAAGATCCTTAAGAGCAAGGGTGCAAAGAGATTCGGTATTCACGCGTTCCTTGCCAGCAATACAGTTTCTAACGATTATTATCCAACCCTGGCCGGACAGCTCTTTGAACTGGCTGTCGAGCTTCAGAAGGAGACCGGTGCCAGGATTGCATTCATCAATCTTTCAGGCGGCGTTGGAGTTGCTTATCGTCCTGATCAGAAGAGTAATGACATTGCAGCAATCGGAGCGGGCGTTCATGAGCAGTATGACAAGATCCTTGTTCCGGCAGGAATGGGCGATGTTGCTATCTACACAGAAATGGGCCGTTACATGATGGCTCCTTATGGAGGCCTTGTGACAAAGGCTATCCACGAGAAGCATATTTACAAGGAATACATCGGTGTTGACGCATGTGCAGTCAACCTCATGAGACCCGCAATGTACGGCGCTTACCACCATATTACAGTTCTGGGAAAAGAGAATGCTCCCCTCGACCATGTATATGACGTAACCGGTTCACTTTGCGAAAACAACGATAAATTTGCAATCGAGAGAGAGCTTCCCGAGATCAACAAGGGAGATTATCTCTTTATCCACGATACAGGAGCCCACGGCTTCTCCATGGGCTACAATTATAACGGCAAGTTAAAGAGTGCCGAGCTTCTGCTTAAAAAAGACGGAAGCGTAGAGCTGATCAGGCGTGCCGAGACCGCAAGGGATTATTTTGCAACCTTTGACGGCCTTGATATCGCAGATAAGCTTAATAAAATTATGGATAGCGAAGGCATTTGAATTAATGAAAGAAGCTCTTAATGGTTTTGAGAAAAATGCATATAAGTATATGGCTGCATTTTTTGGAACCTGGGCTTTGCAGCTGATGATCGGAATTACCGTAAGGAATCCCTTTACGGTAGTTCTTTTTGTGTGCATTTTTCTGCTGGCTAAATGGGAAGATGGTTTTTCTTACACAGGCAAGAACAGGGTAGTACCCATGCTACTTTGTTACACCCTGCCAACTGCTCTGGCTGCGCTGATCACAGCGCTGAACTTCAGGAGATTATCCGGTCAGTTTACCAGCGGATTTTTTAAGCTCCTGACGGCGGTGATTCTGTTTTGCGGCTCGTTTATGCTACTGGTGGTTCTGACAAGAGCTGCACTGGTTCTTATCAAAAAGGAACTGTTTGTGAAAAAAACGGAGGAAGTGCAGGAGAGAAGGTCGATTCCTGCGACTACCACCATAGAAACAAGAGTCTTTCTGATCACAGCTCTGGTTTGCTTCCTGGGATATCTTCCATATTATCTGTACGAGTTCCCCGGAATCATGACAGCAGATTCGCTGGTTCAGTTCGAACAGATTATTGGAGTCACACCTTATTCAAACCATCATCCCGTGATACACACCCTGACTATCAAGCTTTTTTATGAGCTTGGCTACAGACTCATTGGAGATAACATCGGTGGAATTGCCTGCTATACACTGTTCCAGATGATCTTCATCGCTTTATGCAGTGCGGTGTGTGTAAGAGAAATTGTCAGGATCGAGAAAAGAGTCGTTTTCAGCCATGTTATTCCTGCCGTGATCTTCTTGGCATTCGTACCATTTAACGCAGTGTTTGCAGTTACAGTATGGAAGGATGTTCCGTTTGCAGGAATCGCTGTTTTACTGGCCTGTCATCTCGTTGAAATGTACAGAAGACGTGATGAGAGCCTTAAGATCAGTGATTTTATAGGATTTTTCATCCTTGCAGTTCTCTTTATGCTTTTCAGATCCAACGCATTTTATGCGATGATAGTGTTCGCCGTATTCTTTGTCATAGCCTTCAGAAAAAAGACTGTAGCTGCCGTTGCAACAGCAGTAGCAGCAATAGTTCTGACTTTCCTAATAAAAGGACCTGTGTTTGATGCGTATCATATTATCAGGCCTGATTTCGTTGAATCACTTTCTGTGCCCCTTCAGCAGGTGGCAGGAGCCCTTACATCTGACGGCAAAGTGACAGACGAGCAGTTATCACTTATAGACGCCGTTATTGACAGAACTTATGTAAAAGAGCTTTACGCGCCAAACTACGCCGACAACATCAAGGAGCTGGTAAGAGCCGGTCATCCGGAGGTGCTGGAAGCAAATAAAGGCAAATACCTTGGCCTGTGGTGGCAGCTCTTTTGCCAGAATCCGGGCAGGTTCGTGAAGGCATGGTATGACCTGGAGGGTGGCTATATAAACCCTGATGTGGCGTATGCTGTGGGCGATGTGGACGGCATTATGGGGAACAATCTGGGACTTTACTCTATGCCCATTATCGGAGGCAAGTTTATTAAGGTAAAAGAGATCCTGCTTAAGCTGGGAGACTTTATGCCAATATACGGGATGCTGTTCAGCATTGGTGCATACTGCTGGGGACTGATCCTGACACTGGTGGTGGCTTTTCGTAAGAAAAGGAATGGGCTGATCCATATTCTCATGCTCCTTTTGATCGGAACGCTGCTTATTGCTGCGCCTGTGGTGGATTTCAGGTATGGGTATGCCTATGTGCTTTCAAGCCCTCTGTGGCTGGTGGCAGCGCTTGTAGGGGAGGAGTATGAATAAAAGTTATGATGGAAGAACAGATACAGGAGTTTACGGAATATCTTAAGGAAGTACGGGGAACTTCCGAGAATACTGTGATCTCTTACAAAAGAGATCTTGAGAGAATGGCTTCCTACATGGACAGGAGAGGGATCGGGGACATCAATCAGATCACTGAGGACCGCATTCAGGACTATGCAGCAAGCCTTCAGGATGAGAATTTTGCGCCTTCTTCAATAACAAGGCATTATACTTCGATCAAGGCGTTTTTTCGCTATCTTCTGGAGAATGGCAATATTGAGGACAATCCTGCTGAGAATCTGAGGAGCCCCCAGATTGAAAAGAGTGCGCCCAGAGTGCTGACGACAGTGGAGATAGAGGAGCTTCTTAGTCAGGAATTTGGCGAAGATGCCAAGGGTATCAGGGACAAGGCGATCCTGGAACTGATGTATGCTACAGGGCTTAAGGCTTCGGAGGTTATCAGTCTGAAGCTCTCGAACGTGGATCTGAGCCTTAGCTGTATCAGGATAAATACCGGCAAGAGCGACAAAGAGAGGCTCGTGCCCTACGGCAAAAAAGCTAAGGACGCCCTAAGCAGATATCTGATAAAAGCAAGAGCGGAGCTCCTTTTAGAAAACGAGGATGATGATACCGTGTTTCTTAACTGCAGCGGAACTCCTATGAGCAGGCAGGGACTGTGGAAGCTGATTAAGACCTATGTGAGGAAAGCAGGGATTAAATCAGATATTACTCCGTTTACCCTAAGACATTCGTTTGCGGTTCACCTGGTGGACAATGGGGCAGATGTGGCTTCAGTTCAGGAACTTATGGGATATTCGGAATCAAACAATATTTCCAGGTATATCAAGAAGAGGGATAAGTCAAATGATCCCTTTGCCTGGGCGAGAATACGAAATTAAAAAATGCCGACGGGACCAAAATCCTGTCGGCATTTATAATGTTCAGATTTATGCAAGCTCTGCGATCTCGAGAAGGAGTCTCTCTGTGTCGTCCCATCCAAGACATGGATCTGTGATGGACTTTCCATATACGCCTTCGCCGATCTTCTGGCAGCCTTCCTCGATGTAACTCTCGATCATGACGCCCTTGACCATGTTCTTGATATCGGGGTTAACTCCGCGGGAGTGGAGCACCTCTTTTACGATTCTGATCTGCTCCTTGAACTGCTTGCCGGAGTTGTTGTGGTTGGCGTCGATTATGGCTGCGGGATTCATGATCTCTCTCTGTTCATAGAGTTTTAAAAGGAGACTTAAATCCTCGTAGTGGTAGTTTGGAAGTGACTGGCCGTGCTTGTTGGATGAGCCCCTGAGTACGCAGTGAGCAAGTGGGTTACCGTTGGTCTTAACTTCATAGCCTCTGTAAACGAAGGTGTGAGGCTGCTGAGCTGCATATACGGAGTTCAGCATTACTGAAAGAGTACCGCTGGTAGGATTCTTCATGCCTGCAGGAACGTCAAAGCCGCTGGCGGTCATTCTGTGCTCCTGGTCCTCAACGGATCTGGCTCCGATGGCCACGTAGGAAAGGATGTCTGCCACATAGCCCCAGTTCTCGGGATAGAGCATCTCGTCAGCTGCTGTGAGGCCTGACTCCTGGATTGCCTTGATCTGCATGTGCCTCATGGCTACGAGACCTGCGCGGAAATCTGTCTTGCCCTCGGGATCCGGCTGGGAAGTGATACCCTTGTAGCCGTCACCTGTGGTTCTTGGCTTATTGGTATAAATTCTTGGTATAAGAATGAGCTTGTCCTTAACTCTTTCATTGAGTTTGCCAAGACGGGATACGTAGTCGCATACGGCATCCTCGTTGTCGGCAGAGCAGGGGCCTACTATAACCAGGAATTTGTCGCTCTTTCCTGTGAAGACGTCGGTTATCATAGCGTCTCTTTCCTTCTTAAGTGCTGTCAGCTCCTTGCTCAGCGGAAACTCGAATCTGATCTCGTCCGGGGTGGGGAGCTTCTGTATATATTCAAAAGACATCTTGTAATTCCTCCATTTTTTCCGTGATACGTGTTACACTATAACACTTTAAACTGGAAAAGTAAAGCCATAGAGTGCTTGAATTTTAGCGTTTATTTCTTTGATGAGTTTTTCGGACTCTGTGCTGTCCGGTCTGGCAGCTGTTATGGCGCGGGACAGCTGTATTATTTCCTGTTGTTTATCAGCAGAGCATTTTGCGATTGGAAGCTGCTCAAGGCAGGAGCGAAGGACCTTGAGGTTCTTGAAGCTGTTCCTGTAATAGAAGCTGATAACTGAGCTGTTCAGGATTGCCATTATATATTCCGGGCTGTATCCATCCACGTGTGGAACGATGATGTTGGCACTGTTCAGGGATAGTGTCCGGTTATTATCATATGCGATCACAGGCTCATCTGCGATGAATCGGTAAAAGAGCTTTTCCTGTGCCCTGTAGAAGCTCTCAGGGGCGCATTGCTGAAACTTCTTAGGGGTGAACCTGATGAAATTATCATTTGGCTGTATCCTGAATTTGTCGATATCTTTGCCCTTTATGATACGCTCATAGTCTTTTTTAGGTTCATTAGAGATAAGAGTCTTGTTGGAGCCTGTAACGATGCCGAGAGCGAAATCTGCATTTCCTTTCAGAGTAAAGTGATCAGTGGCTTCGATCTTAAGAAGGAGACTGTAGGTGTTGTCATCACATAAAAGATGGAAGCTGTCTGAGTCAATTCTGGAAGTTGACGCTGTAAAGGTCTTTGACTCGATAAGCGCATTTTTCTTGTTGTCAAGAGATGTGACATTTGCGTAACAGTCATTGCTCTTGATGGAGCCTTTTTGGAGTGTCAGTATCACACTGGGGCACTGTACTTTATCAAATACGTCGCCAAGATAGGACAGAGAGGTCAATTTGGCATTTGATAAAATAAAGCTGCGGATGTCTCTGTGAATGCCGGCAGAGAGGATGGTTTCAGGGAGGAGGAAGGATAGTAATCCTTCGTCTCGAAGATTATTTATGGCTTCTTCCACAAATAGAGAAAAGGACTCGGGAAGTCTGCCTGTGCCGGAGGTGGTGAAACTGTTTCTTATGTTGTTTATCGCATCCTTTGAATAAGAATAGCCCCAGGGAGGATTTCCGAGGATCACGTCGAATGAACGATTTTTATCCTCAAAAAGAAAATCAGAGGTCCTGATATTCTCTGTAAGTATCTTAAGCTGGGCTTTAGTAGTGATCCTGTATTTTAAAGCGAGGTTTATTCTTGTGATGGCAATTGCGATCCGGTCGATGTCCTGACCATATACATTTTTCAGTGGCATTTCGGAAGGGAGCCTTAACAGGAAATTTCCTGTGCCGCAGGCCGGGTCACACACCGAGAGTATTGAAAGATCTTTATCATCTGAAAGGTCTGAGATAAGTCTGTCTACCACATAAAAGGGCGTGTAGTAGGAACCGGTTGATTTCTTTTCCTGAAGGCGGCGAAGGCAGATGTAGAGCATGCCAAGGGTGTCCTCGCCGGGAATGTATTCAAGAGGGAAGCTCCCTGTGAGTCTGTCATAATCTGCGTCGCTGTTAAGAGAAGAGATAGAGGATGATTCAAGGTCCTGAATGAGGACATCTGAAATCCTTCTCGGAATATTGCATTTTTGAAGCAGCTCTTTTGCATAAAGAGCAAGAATAACATGAGTGTCGTAACAACACTCGCCGATCTCTGTGATTATAGATCTGATGATCGGATAGTTTGGTGAACTTAAATCGATATAGTTCTTTGGAATATAGTTTGAGCTGTTTAGCTTTTTATTTCGCCGACTCTGCAAAAGTCCCTGGGATGCCATGTTGTCACGGAGAGTGTAGATGTCTTTTGCCAGAAAGAGAAGCGGAGATGGTGATGCCGCTGAAAGTCTTCCGGTCTTGTTCCAGTTGCGGACGGTATCCTGGGTTACGCCAAGGATCTCAGCTGCCTGAGCGGGGCTGAGAGTTTCGGATTTGTTGTATTTTGTTGCGGGAGTCGAGATGTCTTTTTCCATAAGAACATTGTCACTTTAAGTCGCCAAATTTGCAAGTGCAAAGTGATCTCAGATGGGATAATCACACTAAAAAATGTTATTATATAAGTGGTAATATTCTTTTCCGGTGCGACAGGGATGTCGATGGGTATTCGTATGTCATACTGGAAGGCAAGGTCTACAAGAAATAATATTATTGGCGAAAAGGAACTGATCCATGAGCAAGCCCTATGGCGGCATTACAAATGTATCTAAATATCTTCTTGAGAAGTATGGTGAGAAGGGAGTCCTGGTTAAAAGAGGGCGTTCCATCCTGATGAACCAGATGTCAATGGAGCAGATCAGCGGAAGAGTAACCAGAAACTGCTCTGTGGTTGCAGTCACCAGAGTTGTGGATTATTATCGCCAGCAGTTAAAGCTCCCCGGGATTCCGGAGGATATCCACGTGCTGTACAGGAAGGTTGAGGAGATCGCTGAGGCCTACGGTTATACGGATAAGAGGGGCACGATGCCGTTTTTTATTGCGGGGATAACCAGGGAGACCTTCAAGGAATATGGCATCAAGGCAAGATGCAAAGGCGTGTACATTTGGACCTTTGACAAGCACGTTGTCCGGGAGATTTCCGCAGGAAGACCTGTCATAATGAATATTGCCAGAGGCTTTTATAAGGACCACACGATAGTTGTGGCGGGCTACAGTATCTGGAAGGTCGGAGATAAACTCTATCCCATGCTCAGGGTCATCGACGGATGGAAGAGGGGTATCCATTATATAGATTACGAGGCCTTTTCAAAAGACATATCACAGTCAATATTCGGTTCATTTAATACAACGAGAATTTCTTAAATCTATTCTAAGATGAGGGGGAACAGATGAAAAAAGCGTTAGTAATTGTTTTATGCCTGATGGTCTTTAGCACCGGGTGCGGCAAAAATGCCAATTCATCCAGAAGGGATGATGGCGTGGCTCCGGGGCAGATCAGCAGCGATGAAGATCTTGTTGCGGTTGACGGAAGCGATCAGGCTGCGCCTGCTGCTGCGGAGGCGAGCTCTGAGGAGATGCTGGGAGAGAGCAGTATTCAGGGCAATGTCAATAAACCGCTCACTGATGAGGTGGAGGTAGTCAGGAAGGTTACACTGCCGGAAGCTGTAATTATGGGCGATGGAGATATCGGTGCATTCTACGACAATGAGGAATTTGCCGATGTAGTTCCGGTAGATATCAGCTCTTTTTCCGCAAAAGACATTCCGGCTAAATATGATTCCAGAGATGTGGACGGGAAATGCTATGTAACGCCGGTTAAGGATCAGGGATATACATATCTTTGCTGGACCTTTGCGGCCATGGGAGCCTGTGAATCAGATATCCTTAAGCATCATTCGGATATTGGTCCGGAGGATATAAATCTTTCAGAGAAGCATCTGGCCTACTACAATATGCACAAGGCTACAGGCTCTTTGGCTGGGGGAATCGATGATGATTACAGGGAGCTTGTCAACGAGGTCGGAGAAGAGAATGCTTTTGTGATTGAAGCAGATACAGGGTATATCGCCTGTGGTGGTGTTAGTGACTTTGTTACCAGTATCCTGACTGCATGGAAGGGACCCGTTGATGATGAGGGAAACGATTCCTTCAAGGCTGTTTACGGAAGCTACTATATATTTTCGGATAATACTGATGTGCCTTCGGATCCCTACGGCGGAAAATACCATGTTCAAAGCGTTATGCAGGTTCCGACGGTGACCGGCAACAGTACGCTGGTCAAGCAGATGATAATGGAGCATGGGGCAGCAACTTTGGGTGTATGTGCGGATCCCAAGTTCTTTAAGGATCACAGCAGCACTCTTTATTCAAGCTTTGGCGGAGAGACGCCTGATACAGCTGATCATGAAGTCTTGATAATAGGCTGGGATGATGAATACAGTGCATCGAACTTTGGCGATACACCTCCCGGAGACGGAGCCTGGCTTTGCAAGAACAGCTGGGGAGCAAACAGCGGTAAAAATGGATGCTTTTACGTATCTTACTATGATGAGACGGTTGCCATCAGCAACGCAGCAGCATACGATGTGGTACTGAAGGGCGAGGATGACTGGTACGACAATAACTATCAGGTTGCCGGTTTTATCACTAATACGGTAAGCACCCTTGATGATTCTCTGAATACTGTAGTGGCTTATTCTGCATCATCCAATCCATATGGAATGCTTTACACGGCGCAGGGAAGTGAAACGCTCAAGGCTGTGGGACTGATGGGGCTTGATCTGTACCAGCAGTATGAGATTTCAGTATATGTTGGAGCAGAGGCTGAGGGAGACGAGATCTCTTTTGAGGGAAAAGAGCCTGTGGCGACCCAGAAGGTATCTGCTATCAGCGGTGGTTACCACACATTTCCGCTTGATGAGGATGTGGAGCTTCAAAAAGGAGATAATTTCTTTGTAATGATAAAGCCATATACCAGCGGGCGTCTGGTGTATGAGGAAGCAGGAGATATGGTCGGAGATCCCAACTATGATGAATGGAAAAATCTGACCGGCAATATCCACAACAGCTATAGTGCCAGTGGGCTTAGCTTTTATGTTTCTGATGATGGAAATGGAATGGTCAGACAAAATGACAAGGACTTCTTCGTAAAGGCTTATACAGTAAATAAATAAGGACATTAAAAAAGAAGACACCGTGGTCTTCTTTTTTAATGGTTTCACAAGATTTTTTTGGGAGGAGGGCTGTTTAATGGGGAGTTAAACAGCCCCGGTATGAAAAAAGTTTTGTTGGGGGAGTGAGAATTTTGTTCTCAATATGTATATCGGAAAAACAACCATAAGCTTTATAGTAAATAATGAACGAAATAACGATAATAGTTTTGTGCACAATGTAAGAACGAATGTTTGAAATTTGGGAAAAAGTATGTTATATTGTGTTTATATTATAGAAAGGCACAAGATATATGATTAAGAACGATAAAGAATTTGAACAGATCAGCACAACAGACAAGCTTAAGGCCTTTAAAGCCCTTAAGGACAGCGGTCTTCGCGTTGAGATGAGCGCCAGCGGAGTACCTACAGTTGTATGTGTATCATCTTCTGATATTGACAAGGAGATCAGGAACGTCCGCAAGATCCTCAAGGAGCTTCGCTACAACGGAAGCTTTGCCGTAAGAGGACCCAGAAAGAACGATCAGATATCAAGTGAAGATGTAACCGACAAAAAGGAAGAGGGAGAAGCAATTCCCGCATGACCAAAAGAAAAGGCACCTGAATTCAGGTGCCATGATTTTGGGAGGAGGGGTCGACCGGTGGGGAGCCAATCGACCCGGTATGAAAAAAGTTTTGTTGGGGGAGTCAGAAGTATTGTTACTTCTGATATGAATATATCTTACTTGTTAAATTTGTACAAAATATGGACGATTTATAAAGAAAAAATAAAGTAATTCGAAATAATAAATAATTGTGTAACGATTTATTGTATAATTGATTTATGACTGAGAAGTAAACTATTGCCGATAGGGGATTTGTATGGACAGGTTTTCTGCAAAGGATATGGGGTTTTCATTAAGTCAGATATCTTCCGGAGATTGTGTTGCGGCCTGCGCAAGAGCTGCAGCGGCTAATCTTATCTTTAAAATTGGTTATGAAAATATAACGATAAATCATTCAAATGGTGCTTCCAGAACCTATATGGTAAATCGTGTGGATGAGCACTGTAACAAATCTGAGTCCGAGTACATGACCACCATGGAGGGAGGAATGCCTCCTGATATCAGGGAAAGGGCTAATATTCATGTAAAAGTTTCAAAAATCAGAGATGTAAGAGAAGTTTCATCTAATGTACATATCGATATAAGATATGGAAATCTCTTTTTACAGGGCGGAGAGGGCATTGGTACTGCTACAATTGACCGTCCCGGGATTAAAAAGGGAGAGGCGCTTATTGAGGCCGATTGCAGAAGGCTTATATTTGACGCTGTAGCGGATGTGTGCGAGGCTTCGGATGGAGCGCAGCTTCTCATGATAACGGTATCCTGCCCTGAAGGCATGATGATTGCAGCCAAACAGGCGGCCGGACAAAATGGTTTTGCCGGCGGTATTACGATAATGGGCAGCTATGGACACATTCCACCTGTTCATATGCGTGATATTTCCAATTCCATTGATGCTCAGATAAGGGCACAGACCCAGCAGGGCGTTAAATCAATCCTTGTCAGTCCCGGCGATTACTGCGCAGCCCAGATAGCAGGGAGCCTTCATGTGGATCTTAAGACCAGCATCAACTGTTATAATTTCCCGGGACAGGCCATAGATCAGGCGGTTCAGGAGCATGTGGAGAATCTGCTTCTGGTAGGAAATGCAGGCAAACTGGTCAAACTGGCGGCGGGTATCATGAATACCAATTCCACGGCATCGGACGCCAGAAAAGAGATATTTGCTGCACATACGGCACTGGTGGGAGGAACAGCACTTCAGGCCAAGACCCTTATGGGCTGTGTGACTGTGGATGAGATGCTGTCATTTTTGGACAACTGGGGCCTCAGGGACCGGGTAATGCAGAGCATCATGTCAGAGATAGATCAGTCAGTCAGAAGGCGCTGTGCGGGGAGACTTAGGTTTGGAGTCGCACTCTTTTCCCAGCAGTTCGGACTTCTCGGCGTGACCAGCGACACTAAAAATGTTCTGATTAAAGTTTCTCAGGAACAATATGCATTGTCACTGAGGATGAAATAAGATATTCTATTATATATAGTTTTCATTCAAATCTGCGAAGATGAGGAGATATAGCTAATGAAAAATATCCTGTTTGTAGCTTCAGAAGGAGTACCTTTTATCAAGACAGGAGGACTTGCCGACGTTGTTGGATCACTTCCCAAGAACATCGACAGGAGATACTTTGATGTCAGGGTCATCCTGCCCCTTTACAAGTGTATCAACCAGCAGATGAAGGACAAGATGGAATATGTGTCCAACTTCTATATGGATTTCCACTGGAAGAACGAGTATGTTGGTATATTCAAGGCTGAAGTGGATGGCATCAAGTATTATTTCATTGATAATGAGTTTTATTTCAATGGAATGAAGCCTTATTGTGATGACACAATCTTTGAGATCGAGAAATTTGCGTATTTCTCAAAGGCAGCTCTGTCAATCCTTCCGGCTATAGATTTCAGGCCTGACATCATACACTGCCACGACTGGCAGACAGGACTTATCCCGGTTTATCTCAAGGAGAGATTCCAGGGAAGTGAGTTCTACAGAGGAATCAAGGCTATTATGACCATCCATAACCTCAAGTTCCAGGGCAAGTGGGACATCAAGAAGGTTCAGGAGATCACAGGTCTTCCGGATTATTTCTTCACACCTGACAAGCTTGGTCTTTACAAGGATGCCAACCTGCTCAAGGGCGGTATCGTTTATGCTGATGCCATCACAACTGTAAGTAAGGCATATGCAGAGGAGATCAAGACAGAGTTCTACGGCGAGGATCTGGACGGACTTTTAAGAGCAAGAAGCAACGACCTCAGAGGTATTGTAAACGGTATTGACTACGATGAGTTCAATCCTGAGACAGACCAGTACATACCTTATAGATACAATGCCATCAACTTCCGCAAGGAGAAGATCAAGAATAAACGCGCTCTTCAGAAGGAGCTGGGCCTTAAGGAAGATGACAAGATGATGATGATCGGTATCGTCTCAAGACTTACTGATCAGAAGGGCTTTGACCTCATCAACTATGTTCTGGATGAGCTGTGCCAGGATGCTATTCAGCTGGTAGTTCTTGGAACAGGAACAGAGCAGTATGAGAATTCCTTCAGACATTTTGACTGGAAGTACAACGACAAGGTTTCTGCAAATATCTATTATTCAGAGCCTATGTCTCACAAGATTTATGCAGCATCTGATGTGTTCCTGATGCCTTCACTGTTTGAGCCCTGCGGACTTTCACAGCTCATGGCTCTTAGATATGGTACAATACCGATCGTAAGACAGACAGGCGGACTTATCGATACTGTTGAGCCCTACAACAAGTTTGAGGGAACAGGAACCGGCTTCGGATTCCTTAACTACAACGCTCATGAGATGCTTGGAACTATCCGTGAGGCTGAGCATGTTTACTATGATCAGAAGCGCGAGTGGAACAAGATGATCGACAGAGCAATGGCAGTAGACTTCTCATGGAAGGTATCTGCTGAAAAATATCAGGAGATGTACGATTGGCTAAGGCCATAAGAACCAAAATCTGGAATGGACAGTAATTCAAGCAACGACAATCCAAAGAAGGGACTATTTGTACAGGCCGGGATTCTTGCTATTGCAGGGGTAATATCAAGAATTATCGGCCTGTTATATACAAGTCCGCTGGCAGCTATTATCGGAGATGAAGGTAATGGCTATTACGCGACTGCATATAATGTTTATACGATAGTTCTTTTAATATCTGCTTACAGCATACCTTCCGCTATGTCCAAGATCATTTCGGGAAAGCTTGCTGTAAAAGAGTACAGAAACGCACACAGGATTTTTAAGTGTGCGCTTGTTTATGTTGCAGTAGTTGGAGGTATAGGAAGTCTCATCCTTTTCTTTGGAGCAGGATTTCTTGCGGCGGGCAGAAGCGCTATAGTACTGCGTTTCTTTGCTCCGACGATCTTTATATTTGGATTCCTTGGGGTTCTCAGGGGATATTTTCAGGCCCACAGGACTATGGTGCCAACAAGCCTGTCACAGCTTGTGGAGCAGATTTTCAATGCAGCTGTGAGTATCAGTGCAGCTATTATTCTGACTAACATAGCAGGCGAGGAGGACCCGTCTAAAAGAGCTGTCTACGGTGCTATAGGTAGTGCCCTTGGAACAGGCTCCGGCGTTCTTATCGCACTGATCTTTATGTTCCTTATCTACAGATATAACAGAAGTAATATCAGCAGACGTATGGAGAGGGACACTCACGAGGATATTACTAACAAGGAAGTTTATAAGCTTATCCTTATGATCGTTACACCCTTTATTTTAAGTACGTTCATCTACAATTTTTCCACGATGCTTAATTCCACATTGTTTAGCAGGATTCTTATGCATGTCAAGAATATGGATGAGAGTGCAGTGGCTTATCAGTACGGTATCTTTGCCAGAAAGGCCATGGTCATAACCAATCTTCCCATAGCTCTTGCCAGTGCTGCAGCAGCTGCCATGATTCCGGAGGTTTCAACAACCTATGCGCAGAAGGATCATGAGAAAGCAGGAGTTACAGTATCAAGGGTCATAAGAGTTATCCTTATGATTTCTATTCCCTGTGCAGTGGGACTCTTTTCTCTGGCCAAGCCGGTCATGATGATCCTGTTCCCACAGAAGGCATCTATTGACGAAGCTGCAATGCTTCTGATGCTTCTGGCCATCACGGTTGTTTTCTATTCTCTGTCAACCGTGACAAATGCGGTGCTTCAGGGAATTGGAAGAGTAGATGCACCGGTTCTTAATGCACTGGCAGCGCTGGTGCTGCAGAGTATAGTACTGACACTTCTTCTTGTTTATACAAATCTTGGGGATGTGGCTCTTTGTCTTGTAACTATTCTTTATTCGCTGGTCATGTGTGTTCTCAATAATCTGGTGATGAAGAGATATATTAATGTTACATATGATCTGAAAAAGACATATCTGCTTCCGGGGGCTTCTGCACTTGTGATGGGCGTTGTTGCCTTTGGAGTGCATTTTCTGTGTTCGCTTTTATTTGGAAAGTTTGTCGGAAGTGATTACTTCATCAATCTCTTTTCTACGACGGTATCGGTTGCGGTTGCGATTCCGATTTATTTTGTTGTGCTTATTAAGTCGGGTGGGGCATCGGAGGAGGATATAAAACGGTTTCCGAAAGGTGCTGGTATTGTAAGGATACTTAAACGTTTAAGACTGCTTTAGTTCCTGTTTTTTTTATATAATTTTAATAAATAACAAAATTTAGCCTGATTATGATGTATTGTATGATTGAGGGTTGCTTAAAATGGTTATGAAATATCTATGAATTATGGTTCACAATTTTTTTTTCTTATTACAGGGAGGGTAAATAATTTTGAAGAAATGTAACAGATTTTTAGCATTTCTTTTGGCAATTGCTCTTGTGATCGCAACTTTTGGAAGTGATTTTGCCAGCAACAGGGTTTTGGCTGAAGACGAAGTGGGTGATACATTAGAGGTCAATGAAAATGCTGACGAAACACTGACAGTAAATCCGACCCAGGATATAACACCTCCAGCAGTTCGTGAGCTGGTTACAGGCGAAGCACCTGCTGTACTTGGTGAAAGAAGAGGACGCACTGAGGATACTGTAGATACATTTGGCAGAATTGTGACTATAATAGTAGCAGCAGGAATTGGATTTGCGATGATCTTCATCAAGAGAAATAAAAACGGAGAAGACAAATAATAGGTAAAAAAGTGTCTGATCACAAATGGTGGTCAGACGCTTTTACTGTATATTTGTTCGGATCAAAGGGACGGGATATGAAAAGAAATTATGCGCTCGATGTACTAAAATTTATCGGCATCATCATGATCATTATTCATCACTCTGTGATATTGGAGAATGTAGCCTGTCATCTGTACATATTTGTAGAGATGTTTTTCATGATTTCCGGATATCTGGTGGCAATGAGGTATGATAAACTCAGAGACGCTAACGTATTTCAGGTGATGAAAAATAAAGTGTTAAAGATGTATCCGGAATATTTTGCGGCATGGGCATTTTTGTTCATAGTGGAATTTGTGGGATACAAAGAGTTCCCATATAAAGGAAACATTTTTAAAATGATCGCTGAACTGTGTATGGCCAGCGGATGGTATGAGATTGGAGCGATGAATTCACCTATCTGGTACATATCAGTTATGATCCTGGCAGAATTTATCATAATTCTATTGATAAAATATACCAGGAACAAAAAACAGTTTATTGGCATTTCAATATTCTTATCACTGCTGATATATGGGGTTATGATTTGGATCAGTCCTCTTAATATTGAGTACTGGGAAGTAATAGCGTTCATATTTTACGTACCGCTTATAAGAGGACTGGCAGATATGCTGATAGGGTGTCTTATATGTTTCCTTTCAGAGTATTGCAAACAGTCTATGAAACCAATGAATCCAATACTGTTTAACTGCATTTATTTTGCAGTAATGGCAGTGGTAGGAGTAATGGCGGTATGGAATAGAAATACCGACTATCTGTGTGTAGTATTTATTATCATATTGGTGTTCATGACAACATTTGATACCTGCGTATTAAATATCAAAGACGGACCTGTTGTAAGATTTATGATCAAGTATCAGTACAGTATATACTTAAATCATTTCTGTCTGTTTTTGATCTATGGAAAAATAGGCAAGTATCTTCCTGACAACAATGCATTAAAGATCGTGTTTATAGTTGTGTTCACAATTGTTGGCGCTTCTATATTTGCAAAAGCAATTGAAATACTGAGAAAAAGAGTAGGAAGATTAGTCGCTAATAAGCTTTAATCCTGATATATCCGGCGCTATAGCCATGGAATAGTTGGTGTAATAAACAACAAAGCCTGGCTTGGCGCCGTTTGGCTTTTTAACATCCTTGCGCTTCAGATAGTCAATCTCTACTTTTTCCTGATTTTTGCCCTTGGAATAGAAGGCTGCAAGAGCAGCGGCCTCTTCAAAGGCTCTGTCAGGGACTTCCCTGCCACCGGTTAAGAGGACAACGTGAGAGCCGGGGATTTTCTTGGCATGGAACCACCAGTCACCTCCGTTTGCGGTTTTGAAGGTGAGTTCATCGTTCTGGATATTGTTTTTGCCTACATAGATATCAAAGCCGTCGCTTGACTGATAGTGGAATGGACTGCTCTTTATTTTTTCTTTTCGGCCATTCTTGCCGTTTACGTGGGACTTGATGTATCCGCTTTCTGCCAGCTCCTGGCGTATCTGGGACAGATCGGCCTCCTTCTGAGCGATATCAAGAGAGTTGGAGATGGATTCCAGCTGCTCGATTGCTTCTGAAACCTCCTTCATTTGCTCTTCAAGCGCTTCAGCGGTGCGTTTAAGCTTGGTATATTTGTCAAAGTATTTCTTTGCGTTCTGGCTGGCGGTGAGAGTAGGATCTAAAGGAATAGTTATGTCCTCACCTGTGTTATAGTCATTGACAGTGATAGATTTATCGCCTTCTTTGGCGCTGTAGCCGTAGGTGTTAAGGAGCTCACCATATACTCTGTATTTGTCTTTTTTGTCTGAATCTGCCATCTGTCTGGTCTGGAGATCATACTTGCGAACATTTCGCTCCAGAGCAGTTTGAACGATCTTTCTAAGGTCAACAGACTTCTGACGTATTCTGGTAAAGGTGTTTTTCTCAGCATAGTACTGTTCGATAAGCGCAGAAATACTGTCACATTTTTTTACCTGCCAGTTACTGCCGCCTTCTGTAAGCTCTTTTCCATAGTCATAAAGTGTAAGGGGGATGGAAGAGTATTCCTTGGGGGCATCAGCTTCGTAGTATATGGCAGGGCTGAAGTTACCTGTCTTTATGCAGTCGATAATATCGCCAAAATGTCTGTAAATTGAGGCAGACTCTTTTGTCTCAAGTGCTATAGCTGACTTATCGGCATCTATTCCGGCCCGGTAGCAGATCTCCTGGGCAATGATAGGAGAGATTCCGGTATAGCTTGAGTAAATGGCCTTAAATACAGGCATTCCTTTGCTTAAAACAAGGGATGAAAACTCATCAGCAGTAGTTTCCAGCGGATTTGCTTTGTCCTGAGAGGGGATAAAATATGAACGCCCTGGCAGGACTTCCCTTACGGAGCTCACAGAAGCCGGAATATGCTTTATAGAGTCGATTATGACGTCATTTTCGTCGGTAAATATAATATTGCTATATTTACCCATGATCTCGATAATAAGCACTTTATGGCGAAGATCGCCCATCTCATCCAGATGTTCCACCTCGAACCTGATAACACGCTCAAGACCACCGGGCTGAGTGATAGATATTATACGGCCGTTTTGGATGTGCTTTCTAAGGAGCATACAGAAATTGGGAGCAGTCATGGGAGATGGCTTGTTCTCATCTGTGAGATAAACCAGTGGAAGAGTGGCATCCGCTGATAAAACCAGCCTTGTCTGCTTAATGCCGAACTGATCTGCGGCCTCATAGGAGAGCTTAACGGTGATAAAGAGCTCATCGCTCTCGGTCTGGGCTATTTTATATATGCGACCACCTGTAAGAAGGTCACTGAAATCCTTTGTCAGATTTGCGATTGTAATTCCATCAAATGCCATAGTTTTGAATTCCTTTTCGAATAGTAAATGCATTGATTATTATACAGTAAAAGTGCCGTTATTAGTTGAGAAATTTTGAATTTGCTGATATAGTAATAAAATACGTAACACGGAGGAAAATACAATGGAAACAACAGAAAAGAAGGTCATGCTCTCCGGTATTCAGCCGAGCGGAGATTTACATTTGGGGAATTATCTTGGAGCCATTAAGAACTGGGCAGACAGGGTAAATGATTTTGAATGCTATTATTTCATGGCAGATATGCATACCATTACAGTAAGACAGGATCCCAAGGAGCTCAGGAGAAGGTCTCTTGAGATGCTGGCTCTTTATATTGCATGCGGACTTGATCCTGAGAAGAATACTCTTTTCCTTCAGTCACATGTACCGGCTCATGCACAGCTTGGATGGGTTCTCGACTGCTACACAATGTTTGGTGAGCTCAGCCGAATGACTCAGTTCAAGGATAAATCAGAGAAACACAAGGACAATATCAATGCAGGATTGTTCACTTATCCATCTCTTATGGCTGCAGATATCCTGCTGTACCAGCCTCATTATGTTCCTGTAGGAGAGGATCAGAAACAGCACGTAGAGCTTACAAGAAACATTGCTGAGCGTTTCAATAACATTTATGGCGATGTATTCAGAATTCCTGAGCCTTATATTGCCAAGACCGGTGCACGTATATATGGTCTTACAACTCCCGGCTCCAAGATGAGTAAGTCTGAGCCTAACGGATGTGTATTCCTTATGGATGAACCTGATGTTGTTATGAAGAAGTTCAAGAGAGCAGTTACAGACTCTGATACAGAGAACTGTGTACGCTATGACAAGGAGAACAAGCCCGGAGTTGCAAACCTCATGAACATCTATTCAACCATTACTGGCAAGAGCTTTGAAGAGATTGAAAAAGAGTTCGAAGGACAGGGCTATGGCGCATTCAAGCCGGCAGTAGGAGAAGCAGTGCTTGATACCCTCAATCCTATCCGCGACGAGGCTAAGAGGCTTATTGCAGACAGGGCATATCTTGAAGGTGTTTATAAAGATGGTGCTGAGAGAGCTTCTTATATTGCCAATAAGACACTTCGCAAGGTTTACAAGAAGATTGGTTTCTATCAGCTCTGATGAGATTTTAATATTGTTATAAAGCATGACGCCGCTTTCGATAATTGAAAGCGGCGTCATTTTTTATATTAGGAGATGAATGAAAAAGCAAAATTAGAGATTTCTATCAAAGGCAGCTCTTGTATGCAGCCTTGGCACCCTCGGTGCGGATCATCTTAAGACCGGCAACGACCTTATCTGTAAGACCATCAATCTTGTTAAGGTCCTGATCCCACATCTTCTCATTGCCAAGAACAGCCTTTACAAGATCCTCTTCGCTGTCATTCTTGTGCTCGTTAAAGAACTCAAGAGCCCATCTGTCATCATTTACAGTGTAGGTGTTACCGGCAGGTCTCTTGCATACAAGACCATTGTCTGTAAGCTCCTGAACATCGTTTGAATAGAAGGCGATGTAAGCTGCAAGTGACATTGTAAGGCACTCAGGAAGTTTGCCGTTCTTGTCAATATACTGAAGGAATGAAGGCATGTTACGAGCCTTCCACTTACTGGTTGAGTTAAGTGAGATTGACATGAGCTCGTGGTTTACGAAAGGATTGTTGAAGCGATCCTTAACTGCAGCAGCAAACTCATTGAGGTCGTTCTCATCGAGGTGATCTACAAGAGTAGGGATAACCTCTTCGTTGAGCATCTTGTTCATGAATCCGGAAACAACGTCATCCTGCATGCAGTCGCGAACGATATCAAAGCCTGCAAGATATGCACCAAGAACAAATCCGGTGTGTGCGCCGTTGAGGATACGAACCTTGCGGTGCTTATAAGGCATTACATCAGGAACAACATGAACGTTTACGCCAGCCTTCTTGAATGGAAGTCTGTCCTCAAGTCCGTCGGGACCTTCAATGATCCATACGCCGAAGATCTCACCAACGTCGATGAGCTCGTCGTGGTAGCCGTTTTCTGCCTCGAGCTTCTCAACTTCCTTGGGATCACGGATTCTTCCTGGAACAATTCTATCTACAAGAGTAGAGCAGAAGATGTTGTCGTTGTTTACCCAGCTCTTAAAGCCATCCTCAAGCTTCCACTGATCGATGTACTGGTTGACGCACTTCAAAAGCTCTTTTCCGTTGTTATCGATAAGCTCGCAGGAGAGAACTACGACGCCCTTCTTGCCAGCCTTGTATCTTCTAAAGAGAACCTGTGTAAGCTTTCCGGGGAAGCTTGCTGCAGGCTGATCGTCAAAGTTGCAGGCAGGATCATAAGCGATACCTGCTTCTGTTGTGTTGGAAGCAATGATATCAAGATCATCACTTTCTGCGATTTCCATTATCCTGTCAAAATCTGATTTGTCGTAAGGGTTGAGACAGCAGTCGCAGGCTGAGATAACTCTTTTAGCATCAACCTTCTGACCGTTCTCACTTCCTCTAAGGTATAAAGTGTAAAGACCTTCCTGGTTGTTTACCAGCTGTGTGAGACCCTGTGAAATAGGCTGAACCAGGGCAACCTTGCCGTTGAAACCTGCCTTTTCGTTGCTGATATCAAAGAAATAGTCTACAAAAGCGCGCATGAAATTTCCTTCACCGAACTGAAGGACTCTGATAGGTGCATCCTTAAGAACATACCCCTTGTAGCCGGATGCTTCAAGTACATTATAGTTTAGTAACTCCATATGAATTTGCCTCCTGATGTGTAACCGCTTACAAAGTAAATGGTTCATGTTAATTATCTATAATTGTTATAACAGAAAATGTAAGCGTTTACAATAGCAAATTTTTATGTATATTGAAAATTAAAAAATCCATCAGTTGCGATGGATTTTTTTCCAGAGATATACAGCGAGCATGCATAGAGAAGTGCTGACAATTGTATATAAGATCCACCATGCACCGCCTGTATATGAAACAGGAAAACCTGCAATGGTCTGCATAGGCCAGCCTTTTACAAGGGCTATAAGAAGACTTACCGGCTTAAAGAAAAGGAAGTGCAGGATCATTATTACGATCGAGTTTTGACCGAGCTCAGAAAAAAGAGTTTTTAGTGGCGTGATGGATTCAAGTGAACAGGAAACACCATAGAGCAGAATCCATCCCAAAAGAGATGTTGCCAGCAGAAATAGTGGATTGGTATAGCTGTTTTTATTTAGTGCAATGGTTCCAAACATCCCCATGATAAATAGAACAGCAGCACTTATTACGGACAGTAATAAAAAGATATGAGGCTTAAGCTTTTGTTCTATTTCCGGTGTGATCTTTCCTACAATTACACCAATGAAGTATAGGCAGTAATAAGAAAACATTAAGTCGAGACCAAAGGAATCAAAGCTTATCTTTTTCATGAAGAAACCTGTCATAAGAAAAATAACAGATATTACTCCCTGGCAGATTAAAATGATATTTGTTTTATTAGTGAGCTTCTTTATCAGAAAACTGATACATAAATAAAGTACTGATATATAGAACAGGGTACGAAGAAACCAGAAGGTTCCACCCATCTCAGTATGACCTGCCATAAACAGGCCTTTTATTATATTGACTGCCATTTCTTTAACGCTCATAGGTGAATGAAGGCTGACAAGGGACTCGTCCAGATACTGAGTAACAATACTGTCTGACGTGTAAATATTTATTTTAATAAATACATTTGTCAACAGGGTGAAGATTGTATTCCATACAACAAATGGAAACCAGATCTTTTTGATTTTGCCTTTCAGGGAATTACAAAATGATGCAAATGAATCGGAATGATGTTCTTTATAAAAATATCCGGATGCTATAAAAAAAGCAGCCATATGGAAAAGATATATGTACCTTGTACCTGCAAAATATGTATGTCCTAACACAACAAGCAGTATTGCGATACCTTTTAAAATATCGATTTTAGCGTTTCTTTTCATTGTGAGCATTCCTTGTATTACGCATTTTTCTGACATTTATCAAACGGAATAGTACCATTGTTTGTGGACTTTATCAACTAGCGTTAGCAATAATTTATCACGAAAAAGAGTTGTCTGAATTGTAAATGCTTTCAACAGGCTTTTGTGCAAAATGGTGAAATATGATTAGAGAGTTGCAAATATAGTTATTCAATTAATCAAAATACAAAAATTCTATCAATTATGATAGATTTTATGATGGGTTGTGTAGTATATTTTTATCATTGCAGTAATTATAAACAAAATATAAAGAAATCATTAACTGAATATTTTTTTCTATGAGGGAGAGGAAAGTATGAAGAAGGAAGGACTAAAAGTAGCTTTTGTAGCATCTTCAGGCGGACATTTGGAAGAACTGTCCAAGCTGAAGGAAATCGAGAAGCTCTACGACTGCTTTCTCGTAACTGAGAAAAGTGACTTCATGATCAATGATTTTTGTGAGCGGAAATATCTTGTTCCAAAAATGAGTCGTAAACAGATTGTTTTTATTCCAAAGTTCATCTGGTTGTTTGCTAGGACAATCAGAATTCTTTTGACGGAAAGGCCGGACTTTGTGATAACAACAGGAGCTCTTATTGCTTATCCCTTCTGCGTTGTGGGTAAGTTTATGGGAATCAAGATCATCTATATTGAATCTTTTGCAAGGGTAGACCAGCCTTCACTTACAGGTAAGCTGGTTTACAACTTATCAGATCTGTTCATGGTCCAGTGGGAGGATATGCTTAATAAATATCCGAAATCAATGCTTGGTGGCGATCTCTTTTGACAGGGAGGTGTTGAATAATGATCTATGTTACGTTGGGAACACAGAAATTTCAGATGAACAGACTAGTAAAAGCTGTTGATAAGCTTTCAAGCAGTGGAAAAGTTCATGAGGACTTTTTCGTTCAGACAGGAGTTTCTTCCTACAAACCTAAAAATTGTAAGTATACAGACTTTGTCGACAATGATAAGTATGTTCAGAACATCAAAAACTGCAGCGTTCTTATCACACACGCGGGAGTCGGAACAATAATTGCGGGCATCAAATCCGGGAAGCCGGTGATAGTAGTGCCAAGGCTTGCACAGTATGGCGAGCATGTGGACGATCATCAGACCCAGATTGCAAAAGCTTTCTCTGATAAGGGATGTGTCCTTAATTGCGAGAACCTGGATGAGCTCGAGGATTATATAGAGAAAGCAAAGACTTATGAGTTTAAAGATTATGATGTGAAGAAAGGAAATGTCGAGGAAACAATTCTTCATTTCATGAGCATGTTCAGTTAAAGGTTAAGACGATGAATCGCAGCAACAGGGGAGCGAATACAAACATTTACCAGATGATATCGGATATCGTCATGGTCTATGTGGTATTTGTTATTGAAAAAGCTCTTTTTGGGAATTATCTACAGGAAAGTACATATCTGAAGTGCATAGCGCTGGTTATAGTATTCGGGGTTGTGTATATTCTGGCTAATAAGGAAGCAAGACTTTACAACGTGACGCTCTTTTTCTATATGGACCGTACACTTAAGCTACTGATCAAGTCATGGCTCCTTGCCTCTATAACAACAATTGTTTTTATGTATATCTACAATCCCGGACCCGGTGCAAGAAAGTTCCATCTATACTATCTGGGCCTCATGTTCATAGCAATGATACTGAACATGATAATCACCAGGATGGTTCAGATGGTAACTTCCGACAGACAGGCTCCAAGGTCAGCCTTTGTTGGAATGTTTGAGGAATATGAGAAGTTCAACTATTTCCTCAACAAGACCAGTATGAAGGTTGAGAATCTCGGATACATTCTGGAGACGGGCGAGCTCAAGGAACGAACTTTTAATGTCCTTGGCAATCTGTCAGAACTGGAGAATATAATCAGACGCTATGAACTTGACCAGGTATTCTTCATCCAGCACGCCAACGACACACTTTTGCAGATACAGAAATACATCGACCTGTGTCTGGAAATGGGTGTGACCGTGAAGGTGGTAATGGATGTCAACGATGCATATCAGATGCAACGGTCAAATTCTTTCGTCAGCTCGGTGGGTACATACCCGCTGATCACGTATCACACTATCACACTTAATACATACGAGCAGTTTATGAAGAGAATTGCAGATCTTGTCATAAGCCTGATCGGTATTGTCATTACATCACCAATAATGCTGATCACAGCCATTGCAATCAAGATTGACTCCAAAGGGCCGGTTTTCTTTAAACAGCTACGAGTTGGACAAAATGGCAGAACCTTCTACATATACAAATTTAGAAGTATGTGTGAGGACGCCGAAGAGAAACTGGATGAGCTCAAGGACAGAAATGAGATGCATGGGGCAATGTTCAAGATTTCTGATGACCCGAGAATAACCAGGGTTGGAAGGTTCATCAGAAGAACAAGTATTGACGAGCTTCCGCAATTTTTTAATGTCCTTAAAGGGGAGATGAGCGTAGTCGGAACACGTCCACCCACTGTGGAAGAGGTAATACAGTACAAGCGAAGTCAGTGGAGACGAATCAGCATAAAGCCGGGAATAACCGGATTATGGCAGATTAGCGGCCGAAACCAGATCACGGATTTTGACGAGGTTGTGGCACTTGATCTGAAATATATTGATAACTGGTCTTTGTGGGGAGATCTGGTGATCATTTTTAAGACAGTTGGAGTTTTGTTGAGAAGAAAGGGAGCGTATTAAAGAGTTATGGAAATGAACAGAAGTGATGTAATCAAATTAAAGAAGAAGCTTAATGTAACAGACCTCTCGGGGGAGAAGGTCATGATCGATTTTGATTCCGGCAAGTATTTTATGATCAAAGGTTCCGGAAATGACATCTGGGATCTTATTCAAGAGGAGATCACAGTGGATGATATCGTAAAAAAGCTTCTTCAGGAGTATGAAGTATCTGAGGATGAGTGCGTAAAATCTGTTGATGAATTTCTCGGAAAGCTTAAGGAATACGATTTTATTTAAGAAGGGAAACATAGATGCTAAAGACAATATTACAGAATTTCCACTTAGAGAAGGTATTCTGGATAATAAAGACCAAGCTCAAGTATATTATTCTGATCGGTCTTTTGGGCGGTTCAATTGCCGGGGCAATGTCATATCTTAACAAACAGGAAATCTACGTGGCGCAGATATCCCTGTACGTTTACAACAAGCCTGATTATGTAAACGATAATGGAATTAATCTGTCCAGTGCAGATCTGAACGAAGCAAGCTATTTGCTCAATTCTTACATGCAGATATTGACCAGCAGAAGCTTTTTATCAGCAGTAATTGAGGAAGCAGAGCTGGATCCGAGGATGTACACTCCGAATTCACTGGCAAGAAATATTCAGTCCAGTTCAGTGAGCGGAACAGCAGTATTCAAAGTTACGGTATTTGATACTAATCCATACAATGCGATGGTAATCGCCAACACAATTGGTGAGCTGGCGCCGGATAAGATCATCAGTATCGTTAAGTCGGGTGGAATTGAAGTTTTGGACGAGGCAGTACTTCCTACTGCGCCATATCATTCAACGAGTGTAACCATGATGGCTGCAATCGGTCTGATTGGAGGAGCCGGGCTTTCTACTTTTCTTTTCCTTTTGATCGGACTTATGGATACAAGATACAGAAGGTTATACGAGATAGAAGATATGTACAACATTCCTATTTTGGGAATGGTGCCACTTATCGAAAAGAAAACAGAAGATGGCAAGCCTGCCGTAATGCTTTCTGCAGACAGTGAATTTGTATTAAAGGAAGCATATAACGACATACGTACAAACCTTTTGTTTATGGGACAGAGTGATTGCCCTGTATTTGCTGTAACAGGCGCGGACTATGATGAGGGAAAGACAACCAACAGCATAAATGTCGCAATAAGCTTTTCCATGATGGGTAAAAAGACACTTCTCATCGATGCCGATCTTAGAAACGGAAATATAGCTGAAGAGCTGAAGATTACAGAAAAGCTTGGTCTTAGTGATTATCTGGCTAAGCTCTCAGACCTTAAGATCAACAGTGGCTTTATAGAAAATCTTGACGTTATTGGAGTCGGAACAATTCCGCCAAATCCAACAGAGCTTCTTTTGAGCGACAGATGGAAAGAGATGATAGCAGAAATGAAGGAGAAGTACGACATTATAATCATTGATACTCCTTCAGTTGGTGTGGTTTCAGATGGTGTTGAGGTCAATAATGTTGCCGATGCTTTCATTCTTGTGATAAGAGAGTTTGCCACAAGATTTGAGAGAGAAGAGCTGGTAGTAAGGCGTCTTGAATCAGTAGGTGCCAATATTTGCGGATTTATTTACAACTGTATTTCAGTAGATTCTGAGGACTATAACCACAAGGGATATGTAAATGGCGGAGAGTATGGTAAGCGTAGTGATTCCGGTGTACAACACTGGAAAATATTTAAGAAGATGCCTAAACGCGCTGGTAAATCAGACACTTCCAAAGAACCAGCTGGAGATAATAGCAGTAAATGATGGCTCTACTGATAATTCTCTTGAGATCCTTAGGGAATACGAAGAGAAGTATCCTGAACTGATCAGGGTCTTTAGCAAGGAAAACGGCGGACAGGCCACGGCAAGGAATTTGGGAATCCAGAAGGCAACCGGAGAATATGTAGGCTTTGCCGATTCGGATGACTACGTGGACACAACCATGTTTGAAAAAATGCTTAGCCTTGCTAAAAGAGATGATGCAGATCTTGTCGAGTGTCATTACCACAGCATGCTGGAGGTTTCTCCTGCAAAAGATGGAAAGATGCCTGAATATAAAGAAATAGGTACAAGAGGAACCATTGTAGCCAGGGAAAACCCAAGGGAGCTTTTTCTCAATCCTCAGGTTTCCCCCTGGAATAAGCTCTACCGCAGAAGTATTCTCATAGACAATGATATAAGATTTCCGGAGGGTGTCATTTACGAAGACACATCTTTTTATGTTAAGGCAATTCCCTTTATCAGGAAGCAGTCTTACCTGGATGAAAAACTTGTTTACTACAGCGTAAGGCAACAGTCAACCATGACATCAAACCTTGGCAAAAAAGTTGGAGATATATTTACAGTTCTGGAAGACACGCTGGATTTCTACAAGAATCATGGTCTTTATGATGAATATAAAGATGAGCTTGAGTATTTCTGTGTGAAGATTGCTTTCTGCAGCAACTATAGCAGGATAGGAAGAGTAAGTAACCCGGAGGTTCAAAAGGATCTGATAGACAGAACCTTTGAATTTGTAAATAAAGAGTTTCCTGATTACAGATCAAACAGATATTTCACCGGAAAGATAGGCCTGTATATAAAATCTGTAAACAGACTTAATTCAAGGCTTTATGCCAAGGGGTTATCCAAGGTCATGATAGGATGAAGCATTTCATATCCGTAGCAATGGCTACATATAATGGCGAAAAGTTCATAACGCAGCAGCTTGATTCCATCCTGAGTCAGACCCATCCGGTGGATGAGATTGTTATAAAAGATGATATTTCAAAGGACGGAACAGCACAGCTGATTGAAACATATATCAGGGAAAAGGGACTTGAAGATAAGATACATTTCAAAGTCAATGACAAAAACCTCGGCTACGCATCAAACTTCATGAGTGCACTAAGACAGACCAAAGGCGACTATGTCTTTTTCTGCGATCAGGATGATATATGGCCTGCAGACAGAGTAGAGAGCATGCTAAGCGCTCTGGAAAAAGAGCCTTTGGCACTAATGATAGGTTCAGAATTTGAACCCTTTAAGTGCTCCGAGGATGCACCGGATGTTCCCAGGTGGGAGCTATCCAAATTTAAAAACGACGGAAGCATGGAAAAGCTATCCTTTAATTCGAAGAACATCTTCATAGGATGTCAGGGCTGTACAATGGCCATGAGAAGAAGCTTTATTGAAAAAATCGATAAATACTGGTATGAAGGCTGGGCTCATGACGAATTTGTCTGGAAGCTGGCACTGGCCATGGAGGGCCTTTATTTCTACCATTCAGTAACACTTAAGAGGCGTCTTCATGCGAATAATGTTACCTTACACAAGGAGCATGAGAAGGAAAAGAGACTTAAGTATCTCGAAGATTTGAAGAAAAGCCATGAAATGACACTTCAGTTTTTACAGGATGAAGGAGGCGATGATGGCAGCAAGGAGGCATTGCTGAAACGCCACATCAAAGCAACACAGCTTCGGATAGATCTGATACAGAATAAAAGGATCTTAAACGCACTGATCCTTCTTGGTTATAGCGACTGCTATCACAAAAAGAGGTCTATTCCCATAGAGCTTATGATGGCATTTAAGTAAGGGATAACAGATGGAGTATTTTAGTCAAAGTCAGGAGATGACTACAAGTAAATATTTGAAGGCTCCCAGGGAAAAGAAACTGTTTTACAGAGCATCGATATTTTACATATTTGCCTTGTACGTTATGCCCCAGTATTTTGGAATTCCAAATCCTGTCTTTGATCTGACCATAGTAAGAATTGCAATCATCATATTGCTTGTATTTATTGCATTTGACTACACAAGACTCAAGGACTTCCTGACGCTTATTGTTCAGGAAAAAATGTCCCTGGTCATGCTGCCTTACATCATAGTATTGCTCTATACCATGGTGCTGCGTGCAGATATAAATGCTCTTTTGAATCCATTCATAGAATTCCTGGAGATGTATCTTTTGATATATGTCATTAAGGAGTGTGTACCGGTAGACAAACTCATAAAGATAATACTGGTATTTATATATATTCTGGTGCTGCTTGGCTTTGTAGAGATGGCCATGAAAAGGTCTCCCTTTTCATATCTGGAAACCATAAAGGGTGTATACACCGGACAGGTTATCAGAAACGGCAATTACAGAGTTATGAGCAGCTGCGTTCACTCGATCGGATATGGACTGCTACTGGTTTCAGCCATGCCATTTGTAGGGATAGACCTTAATGATAAATCCTACAACGCGCTAAAAAGGCCATTCCTGCTTATTGGAATAATAATCAATATATTTGCTACAGGCTCCAGATCAAGTCTGGGAGTTATGCTTGCTGAGGTACTCATTATGTTTGTACTTTCAGACAAGAAGTACATCAAAAAGAACATTTTGATCGTATTTACCAGTGTGATAGCGTTTGTTGTAATACTTGTCCCGCTTCATGGAACCTCGATAGGGCAGTATATCATGCTTCAGATTACCAGTCTGATTGATACATTATTTGGAACAGAGCTTTCCATTAAATATGGAGCAGATATAACGCTGGAGCAGAGTGCTGATTACAGAAAACTTTTACAGGAGGTTTTTCATGTAAGCTGGCTCAATCCACTTCTTGGTCTTGGAAGAAAGAGAGTGTTCAGTACGGAGGTTAACGGACTTGCAATTGACTCGATAGACAATTTTTATGTGGCAGAATATGTCAGATATGCTTATCCCGGCATGATATCCTATATCTTCTTTTTGGTTTATATGGGTGTAAGTATGTTAAAGGATTATATAAAGACCAGATCCACAATAATAAAGATGCTGTTTATCGGAACTGTCTGCTTTTGTCTGCACCTTTATATAGCCGATTCGCTTCAGACATTAAAGTATCTCTATGTTCTTTATGCTTTATATATCTGCTGCGATAAAAAAGAGTATGTCCCTGAAAGCCCCGGAAGGTATTTTAAGAAAAAGAAATCAGTATTTTGACGAAATGAGAGACGAGAAAATGTTGAAAACAACCACGGATACAAGCGTTATAGAGAACATAAAACCTGAAAACGGAAACAGAATACCTAAGATAATCCATTATTGCTGGTTTGGAGGAAAGCCTCTTCCGGAGGACCTTCAGAAATGTCTGGATTCCTGGGAAAAGCTTGAAGGATATACCATCATGAGGTGGGATGAGAGCAACTGCAGCTTCGATGAGAATGATTTTGTCAGGAACACCTTCAGGGATAAGCAGCTGGGATTTATCGGCGATTATTACAGACTTAAGGCAGTTTATGAGTACGGTGGAATTTACCTGGATACTGACGTCAAGATAAACAGGAGCTTTGATGATCTTTTAAAGCACAGGATGTTTTTGAACTTTATTTTTGACTGTTCCGTGGGCTCTGCGATAATCGGGGCAGAAAAAGGAAATCCGCTGGTACGTGGGCTTCTTGATATGTATGACAGGACAGTGTTTGTCTCACAGGATTCTAAAGCCCCCGGAAAAGTATTTGAATGGAAGGATGATAAGCTTTTTGTCCACGGGTATGCCACAAGTAATTACTATTACACCTACTATATCCTGAAGAACTATCCTGAGTTCAAACTCAATAACAAGTATCAGGATCTCGGGGATTTTGTGATCTATCCAAAAGAATACTTTGAGATCGGATCACTTTTGGGAAAACACTATGCGGTGCACCTTTGTGCCGGTGAATGGCGAATCAAGACAGATAATTCCAAAAGTTTGAAAAATACCATAAAGATGTGGCTGAAACGAAATCCTAAGATTTTTGATCGCGTACAGATTGTGGTAAGAAAGAGAAGATATAACAGATTAAATAAAGGCATTCCATTCTATGAATATTCATTGGCCCAGAAAAAGGGAACAAAATTGCCGGAGCTTTAATAAATGATTGAAGAATACTACTGGAAAATCAGATGGTTCTTTATGGAACAGATGAGCGGTGTATCCATGAGAGGATTGTTCATCATCATGGTTTATTCTGCCGCATTTACTCTTTTGCCTGGATATATTCTGCATGTGAAAAAAGGGGTATCCATAAAAAGAGTTGTCCTTAGCTTTTTTACGGTATTATATGCCGGAATCATGCTGTTCATTACTATTTTCAGAAGACCCATTGGCTCAAGACCAGGTGAAATACATACATATCTGAACCTTGGAATAACATTTGACGGTGTTTATTCTTCCATGGAGATGATTTATTCGTTTTTTAACTTCGTACTCTTTTTTATATGGGGTATACTGACCGGATTGTTCAGAACAGAACAAAAACCATTAAGAATTGTGCTCATGACAACTCTGATAGGATTTATTACGAGCTTTTCAATTGAACTTTTGCAGCTCGTTACAAGAACGGGTCAGTTTGAGTTAACCGATCTGGTGACAAATGTGGCAGGAGCTTTTGCCGGTGCGCTCTTTGTAGCCATGGGGGTAATACTTTTCAAAGGAAAGACTAACAATGAAGAACAAACTCAGTAAAAAGGATATATTGATAATAATTCTGAGTGGCATCTCATTAGTAATGCTGCTGCTTATTATCTTCCTTTCAAGAAAAAAAGATCAGATGATATCTGAGACTCTTCAGAATAACAGTGAAATATCAACGGATGCGGCCATAGCAAGCATAGGCAGTACCACCACCGATTATCTGGAAATATCAGAGGTCAGCGCCGACAAATGGCTTGAGATCCATAATGTTGGTAATGAAGATCTGGATATTTCAAATATACAGGTACTGGTTTCGGGTAAAAAAGTCGCTTCGGTTCAGGACGGAACTGTTATAAAAAAAGATGACTACTATGTTATAGATCTCTCGTCCAATCCGGGAGCCGGAAGCAGAAATGTTCTAACTATTGTTGATGCGAACGACGACATAATCAGATCCTTTATCGTACCAAAGCTTGATGCATCAAAAAGCTATGGGCTGGCTGACACAGAGAATAATATCTGGGGATACATAACCGAGTCCAAGGGAAAGGCAAACAGTAACAAAGATATCACATACATTGAAGAAGGAGGTATCGGCATATCCGCTCTGGGAGGCTTTTACAGCTCCAGTTTTGAGCTTGAACTAAAGTGTAAAGACGGCGAAAAGATATACTATACAACTGACGGAACAAAGCCAACTACAGATTCACAGTTATATGAAGATACCATAAGCATAATAAACAAATCCGGAACGAAATTTGTTTATGCAAGAAAAGCGTTGTACAACCGCCTGGTAACGGATTATATGCCAAGCTCCATAGATGCAGGAATGCTGGTAAGGGCAATAAAGGTAAATTCCGCGGGAGAAACAACAGGAGAGATAAATGAAGCCTATTTTATAGGTCTGACAAAGGACAGTGATTATCTTGATCTGCCTGTAATTTCAATAACAACAGAACCTGAGAATCTTTTTGATTACGAAAAAGGAATCTATGTTCCGGGAAGAGTAAAGGAAGACGCGCTTATCCAGGGGCTTACTTCTGACTATTACGCCAATTATTATCATGGCTGGAGGAAGGATGCAAAAATTGAATATTACGAACCTAATAAGGATAAGACTTTTGAAACCACTGCGAAAATAGCTATAGATACTGAGTACTACAGTGCTTCAAGACAAAAAGGATTTCTTATCGAAATCAAAAATGATGATTATCTTCAGTACAAAGGATCTTCAGTTATCGATTATATCTCATCGGATAATCAGCTGAGGTTAACCCATAACTTTGAGGATAACACCATAAAAGTAAGAAATCTCCTTGCCAATAAACTTCTTGAAGAAAGCGATATGGGTGCGCAGATATGCAAACCGTGCGTATTGTTTCTGGAAGGTGAATACTGGGGCCTGTATGTAATAAGACAGTACCAGGATGAAAACTATATCAGACAGACCTACGATGTGGGAAGCGAAGAGCTGATCACCCATTCAGGGACGGATTACAATGAGCAGTTCCAGGAGTTTTACACCTTTGCTACTGAGAACAATATGGCTAATTCGCAGAATTATGAACAGTTAAAAGAAATGATGGATGTAGACAATTTTATTGACTATATCTGCGTCAACATCTTTCTTGGCAATTCAAACTTTTCTCCTGAGCAGGGAACTGCCTGGCGCACTGTTTCCACCGGAGGAAGAGGTGTGAAAGACGGAAGATGGAGATTTATTCTGGGAGATCTGTCAGAAACCATGTACCTGTCATCGACTGAAACACCTACAATTGACACATACCTTCAGCTTACTGTGCAGTCAGACATTTTGTTCCAGTCGCTTCTTATGAATGAGGAGTTCTGCAACAAGCTTGAAACCAGAATGAAATCCATCATATCCACATACTTTGATCCAGATAAGGCAAGTAGTGAGCTGGATGAAAGCGTGTCATATATAAAGAAACCTGCAATTAGTTCCTTTAAACGCTTTTTCAGCAACCTGACAGAGAGCTCATATTCGGACGGAGTTGAAAGGATCAGGGAATTCTTTGTGGAAAGACCTGAATTTGCAATAAAGTACACCCATGAGATTGCGGAAAAAGGCGGAGATTTGGAAAACGCCAGGGAAATCATCAGAAAGAAGCTGGAAAAAGAAGCTGCTTCAGCCGCTGCAGCAGGCGCACAGGTAATTACTGAAGAGAATACCGAAGAGGGCGAAGAAAACGAGACAGCAGAGAATGCTGAAGATGGTGGAAACACCGAAAATGGTGAAAACACCGAAAATGAAACTGAGAATCCAGAGGAAAATGTAAATGGCTGACCATGTAGTTACAAGGAAATATACCAGGGAACTGATAAAGGCTACATTTGAAAACAGAACACCGGCTCCTGTTCCGGAGGGCATTTCAACAGCAGACCTTATTACAATTGCAACAATGGGGCAAATGCCTTATCTTCTTTTAAATTCACTTTTGAAATTGACAAAAGACGAGAAGGAAGCGCAGAGCATTAAAAGTCTTGTACTTCGCAGTACGCTAAAGACATTTGTCCAGGTGTTTGCTGCCAAAGAGATAAGTGCAAAGTTTGAGGCGAACGGAATAAGACATCAGCTTCTTAAAGGCGCAATTATGAAGGGACTTTATCCATCTCCGGAAATGAGAGAGATGAGTGATATCGATCTCGTTGTATATGATGAGAATCTTGATAAAGCTGCAAAGGTTATGGAAGAGATGGGGTATAAGAACCATGGCCTCGTTAAGCATCACATGATCTTTTCCAAGGGAAAAGACCTTATGGTGGAGGTTCACTGGTGTCTGTTTGATTCCAATGCCGACAAGAAGCAGCATGTATACTTCAAGGACAATTTCAGGGCAAAGCTTAAGGAAGGTACACAGTTCACATATGAGTTCGGAACAGAGGACTTTTATGTATACATGATCTCACATATGGCCAAGCATTTCTTTGAAACCGGTTGTGGAATAAGAAATCTGGTAGATATCTACATTTATTGCAATACATATTATTCCTCAATGGATCAGGCATATTTGAATGAAGAGCTCACAAAATGTGGGAATCTTGACTTTGAAAAATGTATGAGAAAGCTGGCCTATATCTGGCTCGATGATGAAGACTGTGAATCATTCTATGATGATCTGTTTGAATACATGGTCGAAAGCGGCATTTATGGGAAGACCGAAAACGGAATCTGGGGTCAGCTTGCAAAAGAAACATCAAAAAGCGAATCAAATTCAAAGATCAGATTTTATTTTCCTTCTATCAACTTTATGCAGGAAAAGTATACATGGCTAAAGAAGTATCCGTTTTTATTACCTGTAGCATGGGTTATCAGGGGAGTTACCGGGATTTCCAATAAGGAAGCCATGGAACACAAAAACAGTATTGAGAAGGCTGACAAAACTGAGGTTAAAAAGATGCTGAATATCTATCGCAGACTTAACCTTGAATTCAGGAGATAAAGGCGTGAGTAAAACACCAGAAATAAGTGTAGTTATCCCTATGCACAATGTTGAAAAGTACATAGCCAGGTGTATTGAAAGTGTTCTTGCTCAGACCTTCCAGGATTTCGAACTGATCATTGTGGATGATGGTTCCACCGACGGATGCCTTAAAATATGTAAGGAATATGCCCACAAAGATGAAAGATTAAAAGTGACGGCAATAGAAGACAACGGTGTTGCTGATGCAAGAAACCTTGGAACTACGACGGCTGTAGGTAAATACATCGCGTATATAGATTCAGATGATTTTGTGAGCAGCAATTATCTTGAAACCTTGCACGATATGATCACCTTATACAATGCTGATATAGCAGTAACTAACTTTGAGAGGCTTAAGGGGGATGAGACTCTTACGGCTATCAAACCTGATCTTAAAAATGAGGTGAAAATTTTTGACAGACATGAAGCTCTTTACCAGCTTCTTGGTACCAGCAACTATCTTCAGATGGTTACGGTATGGGGAAAGCTTATAAGGGCGGATATAGCGAAAAACCATCTTTTGCCATCAGGCAGGCTTCATGAAGATGAAGCAACATCGTATTTATACTATCTGGATGCAGACAGAATAGCTTTTATAAGCACAAAACAATACGGATATTATCAGCATAAACACAGTATCATGCATTCCGAGAGAAATCATAAACGAATAGAGGATGAGTTTTTTGCACTGACAACAAGAGCTATAAATCTTGAAGAAGCGAACTACCCAAAGGAAGCAAATATGGCATGGCTTTTTGTATATGGCTGGCTATGCGAGCAGGTGATGTTAGATCCCAAAAGCCGCATGGAGTGGAAAGACACATATGACAAGCTTCAAAATGCGAAATGTCTTGGCAATGATATAAAGGCAAAAGCATTCATATACATGCATTTTCCATATACCTTTCGCATGATACAGAAAATAAGAGGGAAAGCATAATGAGTAAAAAAATATCGGTCATCATACCGGTGTATAACACTGCTGATTACCTGCAGGATTGTTTTTCCTCAGTCGCAGGACAAAGCTATAGTGACTTTGAAGTGATCGTAATCGATGATGGCTCATCGGACAACAGCCCTGCTATATGTGATGAATGGCAGGCAAGGGATCAAAGGTTTAAGGTTTATCACCAGAAAAACAGCGGTCAGGCAGCGGCCAGAAACTATGGAATAGATGTTGCATCCGGAGATTATCTGGCTTTTATAGACAGTGATGATTATGTTTCAGCAGATTACCTTGAGCAGCTGTATGGCGCACTGGAAAGAAACAATGCAGATATTGTCTTATGTGCATACATTGAGCATAGAAAAGATGAGGATGTGATCTTAGGACCTGATGAAGACTGCAGACTTAACAGACAGCAGGCGCTCGAGAAGCTTATAGAGGATGATACCTTCAAATCACTGTGCTGTGCAAGAATGTTTAAAAAAGAGCTGTTCTCAGGAATCAGATTTCCTGTTGGAAGAAATTATGAGGATCTGGCAACAAATTACAAATTATTTGATAAGTCTGAGACTATATGCGCAATAACAAAACCTCTGTATCACTATCAGATAAGAGAGGGAAGCATGTCCTATAATAATGCGACAGCTGCTGGATGGCATGTAAAATGCCACTCAAACATGACAAGCCAGATTGAAAGGACAGAGTATTTCAGGGCAAAACAGGAGTTTGATCTGGCCGACAGGTCTTTTGCAGCGTCTGTTCCTTATATATATTCTGATATCATGACAGGCTGTCAGGTGGGAAATGAAGAGGATGTGAAGGAGTGCAGAGATTATCTGAAGAATAATAAGAAATCTATTAAAGATAATTCGTATATATCACTGAAAGATAAGCTTTTGTACAGGGTATATTGTTCAAATAATATTGCATTCAGACTGCTTAAGAACTCTAAAGGATAAATGGAAATATAAGTAAATGAAAATGAACAGAGCACAAAATGCATCGAGGAATATTACAGTCGGTGTGATCTTAAAAGCATATATGATACTGATGCCATTTATCATGAGAACTCTCATGATATATTACCTGGGCGTTCAGTATCTTGGACTCAACAGCCTGTTTACTTCGATACTCAATGTACTCAGTCTTGCTGAGCTGGGGGTGGGAAGTGCAATGTGCTATAGCATGTACAAGCCCATTGCCGAAGATGACACAGAAAGAATCTGTGCTCTGATGAATCTTTACAAGATATATTACAGGATCATAGGAATAGTAATAGGAGTTATAGGAATTGTACTTACTCCGTTCATACCAAAGCTTATTAAGGGTGATGTCCCTGCTGATATAAATATCTACATATTATATTTCATTAACCTGGGGGCAACCGTTATTTCATATTGGCTCTTTGCCTATAAGAGTGCGCTGCTTGAGGCCCATCAGAGATCGGATATTTTGAGCAGGACTGCGATGGTAACTACCACACTGCAGTATGCACTTCAGGCTTTTGTACTTTGTGTTCTTAAGGACTATTACCTCTATGTGGTCTGCTTTATGGTCAGCAATGTGGTTTATAACCTGATCGTTGCTGTTTTAACCTCAAAAATATATCCGATGTATCATGCCAGAGGGATGATAGGCAAAGAAGAAAAAGATGTTATTAACCAGAGGATAAAAGATCTTTTTACCTCCAAAATCGGAACAGTTATTGTTTATTCGTCTGACAGTATAGTGATTTCAAGCTTTTTGGGGCTTGTGACACTGGCACTTTACCAGAACTATAATCTTCTGGTGACATCAGTAAGCGGCTTTATCACAGTGATCTTTGGATCAGTGACCGCGGGAATAGGAAACAGCCTGATAACAGAAACTGAGGAGAAAAATTATAATGATCTCATCAAGTTTACCTTTATGATCACATGGCTGAGTACTTTCTGTATGAGCTGTTTTCTGTGCATGTTCCAGCCTTTCATGAGGTTATGGGTCGGAGAAGAAATGCTTGTGTCGTATAGTATTGTGATCTGCCTGACATTGTATTTCTATATGCTGCAGATAAATTCTCTGATCAATGTTTTTAAAGATGCCGGAGGAATATGGCATGAAGACAGATTCAGACCCATGACCACCGCTTTTGTTAATCTGCTCCTGAATATAATAATGGTTCAGTTTTGGGGGCTTTATGGAGTAATATTCTCCACACTTATCTCATGGCTCATAGTTGGATGGCCATGGCTTTTACATAATCTTTTTACCTGTCTGTTTGATCACTCGCATCTAAAGGATTATGTTGGAAAACTGGTATTTTACACAATAATCACAATCGTTGTCAGTGGTGCTACTGCTCTGGTGGGGAGCCTTATCAATATAAATGATGTCGCGGATCTGGTGCTGAGATTCTTACTTTGCGTCGTGATGCCGAATGCTCTGCTTTTTGTCATTTATTTTAGATCAAGGGAAATGAGGGACAGTATAGCGCTTGTTGATAAAATGACAAAAGGAAAGTTGGGACTTACAAGGATTTTTGCAGGGGTTATGAAATCATGAGTGTTATTGGAAAGGCCTACAGATTCATAAGGTATAACGAGCACAAAGCGCTGACATTAAAAGCATTTGCACTGTCAGCCAGATACAGATTCCAGATGCTACATGGAAATACAAGTGCTCTCAAACATAAGTGGGGGATAGCTGGGGAGGAATCTCCTTCTACAGCCACATATGATGAATACATGTTTTGCAAAAGAGTAGCATACGCAGTCAACCAGGTCTGCAATAAGACAAAGTGGGAGAGCAAGTGCCTCGTCAGAGCACTTACGGCCCAAAAACTTTTGGCTGAAAAGGGGATTGATTCCACCATGTATCTGGGATGCAGGGAAGAAGACGGCAAAATGGAAGCACATGCATGGATCAGATGCGGGAGAATGATTGTAACTGGAGGTAATGGCACAGCGAACGGCTATGCTATTGTGGAGAAGTTTAAGGCAAGGGTATGAAAAATGAGTAAAATTGAGAAGTTAAAGCACTATTGGAGCAGGAGAGATGATGCCGTTGAGTACTCTAAATGGCTAATCCAGTATACAAAGCCATATATTCCTCAACTGGCTGTTTTGATGCTGTTTGATTTTCTTGCAACGGCTCTTTCGGTGGGAATGGCCGTTATAGGAAAAGAGCTTATAGACAGGGCTATAGGAGGAGATCTTTCTGATTTTGGATCTATAGTAGTAATATACGTGCTCGTAATTCTTATAAGTCAGGGCCTTAGTATTATAAGCAATCTGGTATCGATAGTAGTGTATGAGAAATTTGGATTCGGTATCAGAAAGGACGTATACAGAAGGATTCTGGACACAACCTGGATAGATATTGCAAGTTATCACACAGGAGACCTTATGACAAGGCTTACCAGTGATGTGGGAGCTGTCGCGGATGGTATTTCCGTAACAATTCCAAAGATAGTACGTCTTTTAGTGGAACTTGTCATAACATTCTTTACACTGGCACATTACGATCTAAGGCTTGCGCTGTTCGCATTAATGGTTGCCCCTATTGCACTGTTTGCCAGTCTGGTTCTTGGACGTAAGCTTAAGTACCTCACAGTTAAGGTTCAGGAGACTGAGTCCAAGTATCGTTCTTTTATGCAGGAGAGTCTTGCCAATATACTGATCGAGAAATCCTTCTGCCTTGAGGATTACTCAGAAGAGCGACTTACTGCCCTTAGAGATGAAAGAATCCACTGGGTATTTAAAAAGAACAGAACCAATATGTATGCTTCGGCCGCTATGGGACTTTCGTTCCAGCTGGGTTATATTGTGGCCTTCGTCTGGGGTGCAATCTGCATAGCAAATAAGACAATTACCTATGGTACCATGACGGTATTCCTGCAGCTGGTCAACAGGATCCAGGCACCTATTGTCAGTCTGGCACAGATGGTTCCAAAGCTCATTTCCATGATGGCTTCTGCAGGTCGTATAATTGAAATAACAAGACTTCCCAAGGAAGAGTTTAGCGGTAAGAGTATTTATCCGGAGAATATTGGAGTAAAGGTTTCCGATGTGTCGTTTGGTTACACTAACGAGCTGGTACTTGATGAAGCCAGCGTCGAGTTTAAACCGGGAGAATTCACTGCAATTGTTGGTAAGTCCGGAATCGGAAAAACTACTCTTGTAAGACTTATCATGGCATTTACCAAGAATATGACCGGAGATATCTCTTTCTACAATGAAAAGGGCGAGACTATGCAGGCCAGTCCTGACGCCAGAAATTTCATTGCTTATGTTCCTCAGGGAAATACACTGTTTAGTGGAACTATAAAAGAGAATATCTTAATGGGAAGAAAAGATGCAACAGACGAGGAAGTCCAGGAAGCGCTGGTGAGCTCAGCGGCAATCGACTTCATCAAAGATTTCCCTGATGGTGTTGACACAGTCATAGGTGAGAAAGGTGTTGGTATTTCAGAAGGTCAGGCACAGAGAATTGCGATTGCCAGGGCGCTGGTAAGAAAAGCACCGGTGCTGATACTGGATGAAGCTACTTCATCACTGGATGAAAGTACCGAGCTTCGTGTACTTGAAGGTATTAGAAAATGGAGTCCCACTCCGACATGTCTTTTGATAACTCATAGGCGCTCTGTACTTCAGTATTGTGATAAGGAGGTACAGATCATTGATAAAAAGATGGGGTATGTCTCATGATCAAAATATTAATGATTGATGATGATACGGAAGTTCTTGAAATCAATAGAAAGTTTTTTGAGGAAAACGACTGCAAGGTTGCAATCTCGGACAAAGCGAAGGAAGGACTTAAACTGGTAAGCGGCTTTAATCCTGACTGTATCCTTCTTGATGTAATGATGCCTGAAATGGATGGCCTTACATTGTGCAGAGAGATCAGGAAGGTGACGACTGTTCCGGTATTATTCCTTTCAGGTAAGGTGTCCGAGAGCGATAAGCTTGAAGGCTTTGAAGCCGGAGGAGATGACTATATTGAAAAGCCGTATAGTCTGCGTGAGGTATACGCACGGATTCAGGCTCACGTAAGAAGGAATACCACAACAAAGCAAAAAACCAAGGCTCCCAAGATGATAATAGATCTAAATCCATTCACTATTAATCTGGAGAGCCATAAGCTCTTTTACAATGACGAAGAAATAATACTGTCCAATAAGGAATATGATCTGATGCTGTTCCTGGCTCAGAACAGGGGAATGCTGATAACCTTTGAAGAGATTGGACTGAAATTATGGGGGACATATGTGGAAAATGACCGAAGGAACGTTATGGTCAATGTCTCCAGACTAAGGAAGAAAATAGAATCACAAACCGGTGTTGATAATCTGATTGAAACTGTATGGTCGAAGGGATATAAATTGGTGAAGAATGGATAATAAAAAAGAATTTGAACAGCCCTCGGTAGTTTCTGATACCGTTGCTGAGCTCTCAAAAAAGCTAATAGAAGTAAATAAGAAACTGAAAGATTCTGAAAACGAGCGCACTAAGATGATCGAGAATATTTCACACGACCTTCGCGCGCCTCTCACAGCTATCCGCAGTACTGTTGATTACTTGATGCAAAAGAGCCATGGGCAGCAGATAGATATTACCTCTGAGGAGATCAGATCAATGCTCAGGCTTATGGATAGAAGAGTCAGAGCATTAGAAAACATGGTTCATGATCTGTATCTTCTTACCTGCATTGACAGTGGAAGGGAAGAGTTCAAATTTAAAGAGATACCATTTTTTCAGTTTCTGGAAGAATACTATTATTCAGTTGAGATGGATGATAAGTATGAGGGGTATGAACTGGTGATGGATATTCCTGAGGATATAGACACACTGGTTAAGCTCGATCCGGAAAAGATGAGCAGAGTGCTTGATAATCTCTTTACCAATGCACGGAAGTATTCTGCTGTGGGTTCACGTATAACCTTAGGTGCTTCCCAAAATGGAGATATGCTGTCTTTTTATGTGGAAGACACAGGCTCTGGAATACCTGAGGATGCGATTCCCTATGTTTTTGACAGAACATACAGGGTGTCCGGTGCAAGAACCCCTTCGGAGGACTCCGGAAGTGGGCTGGGACTTGCGATCTCAAAGAGTGTAGTTACAGCTCATGATGGTGAGATAAAATGTGAAAGCACCTTAGGTAAAGGCAGCAAATTCACAGTTTATCTGCCGAAAGTTAACAACATGGATGAGGCTAATGGATAAAAAAGTAAGTATTATTGTTCCGATTTATAACGGAGAAAAGTACATAGACAGATGTGTTGCGAACCTGCTTGCACAGACCTATCAAAATGTTGAGTTTATCCTTGTGGATGATGGCAGCACAGATGATACACCTGAGAAATGCGATTACTATGCATCCACAGACCCGAGATTTGTGGTCATTCACAAGGAAAACGGTGGGCTGAGCAGTGCCAGAAATGCCGGTACAGACAAGGCTACAGGGGATTACCTGGTGTACTATGATGTTGATGATGATATATCAAAGACACTTGTAGAGGATAATGTCAAACTGGCGGCTATGCATGATGCCGATGTGGTTTTTTATTGCTTCTGGTATTATGACGCAGATACTGATAACAGGATTGATAATCTTCTTAGGGATGGATTTGTTGGAAAAAGAGATCAGTTTTTCCATGGTGTCCTTAATGAGACAATTGATCATGAGGTGTTCAATGCGCCCTGGAACAAAATGTACAAGGTGAGCTTCTTAAGGGATAATAACCTTAAGTTTTTGCCGGAGTATCCCATATATGAAGATATAGTGTTCGCTTCAAGGATGCTTAAGTTTGCAGATAAAATAGTTATCAATAATAAAATGTATTATACATACTACGTCAGGAGCTCAGGAAGCCTGATAACCAAGTATGTGGATGGTTATTTTGATTCGGTTACAAAGTTTTATACGAATGCACTTGAGTATTGTGATCAATTTCAGGACAACAAGGATCAGATATTTAAGTTTAGCAATCTGTATGTGAAGCTGGTAAATACCAACTTAAAACAGATAAGCCTTCGTAAAGAGCTTTCCTTTGGTGAAAGAAGAAGGCGTGTAAAAGAAATCTGTTGTGACAAAACATTCAGAAAGGCAGTTAGAATTTCCAGACTCAAAGAGCCAAGAAAGGTAATAATCCGATTTTTGGTATTGACGAAAAGCGCAGGTATAATAGTAATTATGTATTCTTTATTATCACTGTGCAGATCAGTCTGTAAATAAATCGCGAGAGGGAACATGTCAGCTATCTGGGGATGTATTGAATATAAAAAGAAGCAGTGCACTGTGGATACCATGTCCAATGAGTACAGGCGCAAATGTAAACTCCACAGTATAAAAGAGGTCACATTTGGTAATGCTCTTATTGGCAATGGGCTTCAGATAATTAATGAAGAAGATGAGCACGAAGAAATGCCATATATCATTGATGATGAGGATGCGATAATTACAGCTGACTGCGTTCTGGATAACAGGGATGAACTGATCAGAGAACTTTTGCCGGACGCAGATAAGTCAGATGATAACTCATGTATCCCGTCAGGAAAGCTGCTGGCTCTTGCTTATAAGAAGTGGCATTATGACATCGCCAGTTATATACGCGGGATTTTTTCCATAGCAGAGTATGATCGTCAGAATGGCAGGCTGTTTATATGCACTGACAGAACCTCCAGCAGATGCCTGTATTATTACAGGGACTCTTCAAAGTGCTTGTTCTCTACACTGATCTCGCCCATTAAGGAGCTTGTTCCGGAGCTGAAGAGAAACGATTTATATCTAAAAGACTTTGCTCTTATCCCGGGACTTATGCCAGGCATTTCTTCAAGTGAGACTCCATGGGAGAATGTTTTTATTCTTGAGGCTGGATGTTACGCGGTTATTTCAGAAAATGAGATAGAGATAAAGCGTTATTATGAACCTGCATGCCGTAAGCTGTCGGGTGATATAGATAAGTTAAAAGAAGAATTTCTTGATGTTTATGGCAAAGCAGTAGAAAGGGCGATAAGAACCAATAAAGGTGTTGGAATTGCCCTTAGCGGAGGCTTTGACTCGGCATCGGTGGCAGCGCTTGCGGCGCCCGAGCTTGAAAAGCAAGGGAAAAAGCTCTTTTCCTATACATATGTTCCGCGATATGATGTATCACGCTTTTATGACAGGCGTCATATTATAAATGAGACCGGATATGTAAAAGAGCTTGTGAAGATGTATCCTTCAATTGCCCCGGAGTTTTTGGACAATGATGGAAAGAGCTTTTGGGGATATATTGATGAGCTGCTGGATGTAATGGAAATACCCTTTAAGGCGTTTGTAAATCTTCCTTTGCTTATGGAAATATACAGAAAAGCCGGAGAGCAGGGCTGCGGAGTATTCCTCAACGGTCAGACCGGTAATGCCAGTGTGTCTTTTGGAAAGATAGATGAAGCAGTATATGATCTGTATAGAAACGGACGTTTTGCAGAGGCTTTCAGGTATCTTAATAACTATTTAAAGCTTGCCGGTCTTAGCAGAAAAAAGTGGATGTCAAAAGAGATAAAGAGAATTCGGTCTCAGAAAGGTATTACCGGAAAAGAAGTTGAGCTGTCAGCTGATGAAATAAATCCATTCGTCAATCCGGATCTGTTAAAGGGGTATAGATTTTCGCAGCGAAACAGATCGGGGCTATCCCTGAATAACAGAAAGGCTATTCTAAAAAGAGAGCAGTATAGGAATAAGCTGTTTTTCCTGCCGGCACTGTCTTATATTGGGGCAATGGAGACGAAACTGGGATTGTATACAGGAGTAGTTATCAGGGATGCGACAAGAGATCCGGATGTTCTGGATTTTTGTATCTCTTTTCCCTTTGAATACTTTTGTTATAATGGAACGCCTCGTTATCTGATCAGGGGATTCATGCATGACAGGCTTCCTCATCATATTCTTTATCCGGTTTTGAAGGTGGGAGTACAGAGTGCTGACTGGATATACAGATTCAAGTCTGATAGCGATGATATTTATCACTGCATTTCTGAAATGACGGATAAGAGTGATGTCGAAGATTATTTAAATAAGAAAAAACTTAAGGAGTTTGCTGGAGAGAAGGCACCTCTAATACATAAAAATGAAAGCAGGTATCTAAACTTTTTTATTTCATACATATTACATAGATATATTTCCTGAATCTAATTCTTACAAAATTGATAGAAAGTCGCAGATTTGTTTACTTTGGTACTGTTTGTGTTTATACTTAACTAGTAGTATTGTATTTTTTCGGAGGAGTATACTATGAAAAAATGGGAAAAAGCTGATATCAAATGCATTAGTATTTCAGAGACCAGGTTCGATCCTGTTACATCTGCCGATCAGGATGGTGGTTATGTAGGAGAAGGCGTTCTTGGCGGTATAATGGAAGCAAAAGAAGAGTTTATTGAAGAAGGAGCTGAGTCTGTTGAAGAGTTCTTCTATGAGGAAGCTACCGATTTCTTAAGCTGATCTGCAATATCATTTGTGTTTAGAAACAGTAAAAGCCATCCAGAGGATAAACTCCTAGGGGTGGCTTTTTTGATAAGAAACGGAGGAAAAAATGTCAGCTATCTGGGGACATATTGATTTTGATAAAAGTGAATGCAGTGTCAGGTCCATGGACTCTGAGTACAAAAGAAAGTGCAAGCTTGATTGTATAACAGAGAGGCATTTGGCTAATTCCTTATTTGGCTGTGGAATGCAATATGTCAATGAAGAGGATAAGTATGATGAGATGCCATACATCATAGATGATGGCAAGACTATCATTACTGCTGATTGTATTCTGGATAACAGAAGCGAGCTGATCTCAATCCTTTGTCCTGAGGAAGAGGGAAAGCCCATTCCGGATGGCAGGATTATCTGTCTTGCCTATAAGAAGTGGGGATATGAACTGGCTAAGCATTTTAAGGGGATCTTCAGCATAGCGATATACAATTCGCAGAAGGCTGAGCTTTTTATCTGTGTAGACCAGACCGCCAGCAGGTGTCTGTATTACTACAGGGATGATCGCAGCTGCTCGTTTTCTACGCTGATAACTCCAATAAAGGAAATAAGGCCGGAGCTGGCCCTTAATAAGCTATATCTTCAGGATTTCCTGGCTGTTCCGGGTCTTGTACCTTCCATAACAGCGACTGAGACGCCTTATAAAGGACTGTTTCTTGTGGATGCCGGAACATATCTGGTGATCAGACAGAATTCATGCAAAGAAGAGAGATATTATTTTCCTGGAAAGATTAAGGTTGCCCGTAATAAAAAAGCCCTGAAGAAACAGTTTGTAGAGACATATAGAAAGGCTGTAAAGTCAGTGGTTCGCTCTGATAAGGATATTTCCATATTCCTCAGCAGCGGGCTTGATTCATCATCTATATGTTCCCTGGCAGCCACAGAACTGGAAGGACAGGGCAGGGGGATAAAGTCCTACACATATACGCCCTATTACAAGGAAGGCCTTAATAAACACGCAAACATTATTACGGATGAAACGCGGCTGGTCAGATTATTTGCAGAGCGATATAAAAATGTGGAACCCAGTTTTGAGGATAATGAAGGCAGGGATTTTACAGAGTATTTTGATGAACTTTTAGATATTCTTGAGGTTCCCTTTAAGTCATATGGTAATCTGCCAGTTATTTTGAAAATCTTAAATCGCGCGCATGAAAATAACAGCAGGATCATACTAAATGGTCAGTGCGGGAATACTACAGTATCTTACGGCAAAATTGAGGAGGCCCTGAATCATCTTTTTAGCAAACACAGGTATATAAGTTTTGTAAGATACTATAATAATTATTTTAAACTGATAAAAGCTAGCAGGAAAAAGTATTTTATTCCTACAGTTAAGTATTATGCCGGTCTTAATGCCACTAATACTGCTGTGAAAACTGATATAAAATCAGGAAATCAGTTTGTAAATCAAGGGCTTATTGATAGCTTTGATATTTCAAAGCGCAGCAGTTATCTTGCCTTTGCCACACAGCAGCTAATTACAGAGGATACCTATATTCAAAAGCTGTATTATACTCCTTCGTTTACCTATATTGGAGCCTCTGAGACTAAAACCGGATTATATACCGGCATGGTGATTCGGGATGCAACAAGAAGCATTGACATTTTGGATTTTTGCAATTCGGTTCCTTTTGAATTTTTCTGCGCTGATGGTGTTCCCAGGGCGCTGATCAGATATTGTATGGAGGACTTTGTCCCATATGAGCTTCGGTATCCTATCACTCAGAGAGGCCTTCAGAGTGCAGACTGGATGGAAAGACTAAAAGCACATTCTGATGAGATTTATAAAAGATTAGATGAAAATGTGGAGAGTGTACCGGAATCAAACAGTGAATATCTCAATAGAGATGAAATGAAGAGATTTGTTGCTGAAAGGGTTCCTATAGACTACGAGAACAAGGATCCATACCTGTTTTTATTCAATGCTATAGTAATGAATAAATTTCTAAATAAAAATGTTACAGATATGCAAGAATAATTTACATTTCGTTGGAACCAATATAATATAATTACAGTAAACAAAAGTTACATCAAGTTTTTTTTAAGTGGAGGAAATGATTTATGAAGACTTGGGAGAAGCCAGTATTATCAATGGTTGATGTTAGCAACACAGAGCACGATTTCTACGGTGAGAACTGGGACGGAAGCTACATCGAGACAGTAGAAGGTGAGCCTATCACAAACCCTATCCAGCAGATTGTTGGTCATCTTATTCCTGGTGGAGATTACACACCACCTACAGACGATCCGGTTGATGATGTTGTAAATCGCAGAAGCTAATTAGTTTATTGGCGAATAATAATTCCAAAAATAACACAATCTTAATCAGTCCAAATTCATACGATTGATTGAGATTGTGTCTTTTTTTGTGGTAAAATATGTTGTTTATAGGCAAAAACTACTTCTAAAGAGGTAAAAAATGAAAAGATACATTCTGTACGGACTGATAATTGAATCTGAAGTGGAACTAATGCAGCTTGAATCGGCAGATGACAGGGAAGAAAGCGCTGATGTTATTATCCGGCAGGACGATTGCTCACAGGAAGTGCTTGATTACCTGAAAAAGGCAGAAACCGGCAAAAGAAAATATGAGATAGGACTTGATTATTCCTGTTTTTGGAATATTGGTGGGTACTATGTAATTAAAGAAGGTAAGGAGATTGTGTTTGAGCCTCGGGAGGGGTATGCAGCACAGGATCTTTCTGCATGGCTTTTGGGATTTGCTTTTGCCATGCTGCTTCTTCAGAGAAAAACTCTTGCAATTCACTGCAGTGCTGTCTGCAAAGAAAACGCATCAGGTGAAAAGGAAGCTTTCCTCGTTTCAGGCAACTCCGGAGCCGGAAAATCCACGCTTACAAGAAAGCTCTTGGAGGATGGCTATAAGCTTATGGCTGACGATGTTGCTGCGGTCAGGTGTGAAGATTCAGCGGTTGTTTATCCTGCTTTTCCATATCAGAAGCTTTGCAGAAATGAAGTGGAAGGAAGAGGTTTTGATGAAAGCGAGCTGATCTATATAGATGAAGACAAAGACAAATTCCTTGTTCCTGTTAAGGAGTTATATGAGGCTTCCCCTACAAAATTAAAGGCTATGTTCTTTTTGAATGTAACTAATTGCGATTCTGTACAGGTAAAAAAGCTTTCGGGCATGGAACAGTATATGGCTCTAAGGCATAATATATTTCTTGGCGTGCTAAAAGGACCCTGGCTTAACTATCCTGAGGTGATAGAGCTTTCCATGAAATTGGCAGGAAATTGCCCTGTTTATCTGATTTCAAGGCCGGCGAAGGGTGACTCAGTGGGTGAAATTGCAGATATCGTTGAGAATCTGGATATTTAATATATGTCGGAAGAAATTGTTTTAAAAAGGTGAGAAATGAAAAGTTTTTTTAAAAGGTTTGGCAGATTAGATATTAGCAGTTTTTTGTCTGCTTTTGTGTTTATTACATTATGCTCTAAGTCATCTTTTTTATATCCGCTCAATGACTGGGGCGACGTTAGCTGTTATTTTGTTATAGCCAAGGGAATCGTTAACGGAATGGTTCCCTACAGAGACCTGATCGAACAAAAAGGACCGATAATCTTCTTTATCTATGCAATAGCAGTATTGATATCTGCTACGAGTTATATTGGCGTTTATATTTTAGAAGTTATCAGCGCTTACTTATTCTTAAGGATTTCTTTATCTATAATAGGACTTTATGTCGACGCAGAGAAGTACTGTTTTGTAATTGCGCCAACAATAGCAGCCACAGTGTATTCTTCATATAACTTCTGCCATGGCGGAAGTGTGGAAGAGCTATTATTGTTTGTTTTTGCCTATGCGGTTTACCTGCTTTTGCGCTATGTTGAAAAGAACCAGTTGCCCGGCAGGGGTGAAATGCTCCTGTGGGGCCTGATGGCAGGCTTGATCTTTTTCACTAAATTCAGCCTTTGCATTATCTATATCGCTGTTATCATTTTTATGATCATTTGGGCAATTAAGAGAGGTGAAGCAGCACTTTTATTTAGAAATACAATTTTCTTTATTCTTGGGTGCATACTGGTCTCTGCAGGAGTCCTTGCCTATTTTGCTGCGAATAATTCAATAGAATACATGTGGACGAATTATTTCTATAATAGTACATTCAGTTACTTATCAGATGATTCGGATTTTGCAGCAAATATTGTGGCGCAAAGAATTACTAATTTCATTACCGCTAAGCGAAATATTCTTTTCTTCCTGGGAATCATTCTGGAAATCGTCTGGCTCTGCAGGAAAAGAAAACTGTTTACGCTGACATTTGTGATCTTTTCAATAGCAACATATTTCTATCTCCATTTTTATGTTGCGTTTGCGCAAAAGTATTATGGACTGCCACTGTGCGTTTACGGCATTCTTGGACTGTGCTTCATTATAGAGATTGTTGAATCACATAATTTCAAACTGACACCGGTAGTGTCATGTGCTGCTTTTGTGGCTATGATAATGGTAGCTTTCATACTTACTGATAACAGATATATGATACTGGCCAGTAAGGACTCAAGAGTACAGAATGTATACGCCAAAGAGATGTGGTCATATGGATATGATGATTTCCACATGCTTTACTATGGAAATCTGGATCAGGGCTTTTATGTTGCCAGTAATACGCTGCCAAACTGCAGAGCATTTGTTACGCTGAACATTCTTGGAGATAAGCTGATCAATATCCAGAAGCAGCATATCAATGATAAAAAAGTTGAGTTTATAGTCACGTATTTCATTTTATGTGATTCTGAAGACTATGAAGAAACCCTGGAAAAATACGGAAGTGAGAATGCTGAGATAGTGATTCCCTTTGATGATTTTTCCTATGAGCTTATCGATGAACAGCCTCAGTATTTTGAAACCGTGACACAGACTGTAAGATTGTACAAAATTGCCGACGGACGTTGAATACAACACAGATGTGTTGACATTGACCTTGAAAATTCGGTATATTATAATAACTTGTGTAAAAATATAACCCAAATATAAGGGGGATTCTACCTATGGTCTGCAGCATGACTGGTTTCGGCAGAAGCGAAGTCACAGAAGGTGAGCGCAAGTATATAGTTGAGCTTAAGTCTGTTAACAATCGTTATCTGGATATCAACATAAAAATGCCAAAGAAATTCAATGCTTTTGAGTCTGCAATAAGAGCAGAGCTCAAGAACTATATGAAGCGCGGCAAGGTTGATGTTTTCATAAGTTATGAAGATTTCTCAGAATCTGAGTCAAGAGTTAAATACAACAAAGCAATCGCAGAGGAGTATTTTACTTATTTAAAAGAGATGTCACAGGACTTTGGGCTTGATAATGACGTTAGAGTTTCAGTATTATCAAGATTTCCCGAAGTATTTACAATGGAAGAGGAAGAGCTGGACGAAGAGGAAGTATGGAGCGGCATTAAGAAGGCTGTTAACCAGGCAGGAGCACAGTTTTTAGAGTCCAGAACAAGAGAAGGCGAGTTCCTTTGTAATGACCTTACAGCCAAGCTCGATGGAATGCTTGAAAATGTTGAGTATATCAATGAACGCTCTCCGGAGATCATCACCGAGTATAAGGCAAAGCTTCGTGAGAAGATTGCTGATCTTTTAGAGGACAAGCAGGTTGATGAGAATCGTCTTGCAATGGAAGTAACTCTTTATGCCGACAAGGTATGTGTAGATGAGGAAATCACAAGGCTTCGCAGCCACATTCTTGCCACCAAGGAGACTCTTTCCACAGGAGATGACAAGGACGGAATCGGCAGAAAGCTTGATTTCCTTGCACAGGAGATGAACAGAGAGGCCAACACGATCCTCTCCAAGTCCACAGATCTCAAGATATCAGACAGAGGAATCGCTCTTAAGACTGATATTGAAAAAGTAAGAGAACAGATTCAGAACATAGAGTGAGATAGAACATGGCACAACTGATTCATATCGGATTTGGAAATATTGTCAACGCAGACAAAGTTATCAGCATAGTCAGTCCCGATGCCGCTCCCGTCAAGAGAATGGTACAGAAGGCCAGAGAGGATGGCAGCTGTGTGGATGCTACACAGGGCCGCAAGACCAAGGCAGTACTGGTCATGGAAAACGGGATGGTGGTTTTATCAGCTCTTTTGCCTGAGACGATCGGACAGAGAGCACATTCAGAGAGTGAGAGTTTAGCCAATGAGTCGTAAGGGTATTATAATAGTCGTTTCCGGATTTTCCGGAGCCGGCAAGGGAACACTTATGAAGGAGCTCACTAAGAGATATGATACTTATGCTCTTTCAGTATCAGCCACAACCAGATCACCAAGACCCGGTGAAGAGAACGGCAGAGAGTACTTCTTTGTGACCAACGATGAGTTTGAGAAGCTCATTGAGGAGAACGGCCTTATCGAACATGCCGGATATGTGGACCATTACTACGGAACACCCAGGAAGTTTGTGGAAGATAAGCTTTCTCAGGGAATAGATGTTATACTTGAAATAGAAATTCAGGGAGCTCTTCAGATAAAAGAGCAGTATCCTGACGCAGTACTTCTTTTCGTAATGCCACCTTCTGCTGCGGAGCTGGAAAAGAGACTTCGCGGACGAGGCACTGAGACCGATGAGGTCATTGCCCAGAGGCTTAAAAGAGCTAAAGAAGAAGCAGTGGGAATTGAGAAGTACGATTACCTTGTTATCAATGATGATCTTGGTGAGTGCACCGAGAGGCTTCATAATATAATAGAAGCAGCTCACTCAGCACCAAAGAGAAATCTTGATTTTATAGAAACTATACGTACAGAGCTTGGAAATCTTTAAATACAGGCTTGTATATGCGAATTGATTTTCGCAGGAAAGGAATAAAATGATACACCCTTCTTATGTAGATCTTATGAACGTAGTAAACAAGGAAGTTGAAGAGGGCGAGCAGCCTGTTATCAACTCCAGATATTCAGTAGTTATGGCTACTGCAAAGAGAGCAAGACAGATCATTGCCGGCGACGAGCCAATGGTAAGAGTAAAAGACAAGCAGA
>JAEEGH010001849.1_pt1 | contig 59480 bp, 49 predicted proteins | sample 9134181 | NCBI WGS metagenome assembly JAEEGH01 (sample SAMN16246544, study PRJNA631951) | gut metagenome | biome: gut microbiome; feature: rumen; material: DP-attached | host: Bos | place: Iran: Karaj | collected 2018-10
TGAACTGCACCCCAAAAGTTGGACACAAAGAAAATCGAAAAATGAGAAGACATTCTTTTGAGAAACGTTTGGATCTTGTAAAGAAAGTAAAGTCAGGCTACCCGATTAAGCGGTTAGCGAAAGAACAAGGTATAGCCGATATTTCCATAAGGGATTGGCTAAGAGTATATGACTTATTTGGTACTGAGGGTCTTCGCAGCATGAGCAGGCCAAATTATGTATCTAACTCAGAAAAAGAGCGGATGTGTCGTTTATTTTTAGAAAAAGGTGTACCTTTGCCGCAGATATACGTTCCCAACAAAGTCAGCAGGGCCTCCTTAAAGGACTGGATACGTAAAGTCAAGAAAGGTGGCTACGGTGCTTTGTATGGTGATTATGAGAAATATAATGATTCTGCTGATATGGTTCGATCCGAGAATGAAGTACTTAAAGATGAGCTGCGTAAAGCCCAGCGGGAAAATCTCCTTCTGAGGGCAGAGAACGCATTGTTAAAAAAAGCGAAGGCCTTAATGGAAGAAGAGGAGTCCAGGCTCAAAGCTTCTGGACGCAAGCCATCCAATCGTTAAGGCCTGAGTTTGGCCTGAGTATATTACTGGAGGCCAAGGGGATGGCTCGCTCTGTATTCCATTATCACCTGAAGAGGCTGAAAGAGGGTACAGACAAATACGAGCATGAGAAAGAGGAGATTGAGACTATCTTCCATGAGCATAAAGGACGCTATGGCTACAGGCGTATTACGGCTGAGATGCGCAACAGGGGATATACAATCAATCACAAAACTGTGCAGAAACTAATGAAGTCCATAGGACTGAGATGCCAGATACGCAAGGTCAGGTATCGCTCATACAAAGGCCAGGTAGGTCGCGTGGCTCCCAATGTGGTGAATCGCGACTTTAGTGCAGACCGTCCTAATCAGAAATGGGCTACGGATGTCACGCAGATAAGTATCAGGGATAAGAAGTGCTATCTGTCACCTGTCTTAGATATGTTTAATGGGGAAATAGTAGCGTATCAGATATCAGACAGGCCAGACCTTAAGATGGTTACGAATATGCTCAGGAAGGCATTGAGAAAAAGTAAGGACACCCAAGGGCTCATCATACACTCAGACCAGGGATGGCACTATCAGCATTACAAGTACAGAAAAATGCTTACCGACCACAATATTATACAGAGTATGTCCAGAAAGGGAAATTGTTTAGACAATTCTATGATGGAGAACTTTTTCGGACTCATGAAGTCAGAACTGCTGTATGCTAATGATTATCAAGACATGGAGGAATTCAAGAAAGACCTGATAGAATATATTGAATATTACAACGAGAAAAGGATAAAACTCAGACTAAAAGGAAAGAGCCCTGTACAATACAGAACTCTATTGAGATAGATAAATTAATATTAATCGTCTAACTTTTTGGGGTCACTTCACCCCCTCATAAAATTGACCGCTCCCCAACATCCAAATGAAAAAAATCGATGAGGTGAATAGTGCAAAAAAATGAATATGCAAAGGTAAGCACTTTCAGAAAAGCCTGCAAGGCGTCAGAGCGGATACGCTTACTAAAAATGAGAGGGTAATGTGACACACATGAGGGGGATTTGGCACATCCCCCTCATGCCTTCAATCCCTTTGTGCATCGGTATTTCAGAAGATTTCTGCCCCCAAAATGAGGGGGATAGGCAAAAACTCTATTGTTTATTATTATTGTGCCAAAAGAAAACAACAACACCTCGGACGAACCGTCATGATTCTCCGAGGTGTTGATGATTCAACTAAAGTCGCGTTACTTCACCACAACTTTTCGCCCGTTACTGATATAGATGCCCTTCTGTGCAGGCTCCCCTACTAGTTTCCGACCGTTGAGGTCATAGAAAGTGGTTTTATCGTTCTTGTTCTTTGTCTTCACAACAGCGTCGATTCCCGCAGGAACGCCTTCCTCTTTAAACCAGAATTTGTTCCAACCATCAGTATTAGCATAGTTCCTAATAGTCCCCTCAGGTACATATAGCGTCCCATTTTCAAATGTGTTTTTGGAAAAAGTATCTTCACTTATCTTGAAAGGATTCTCTATCAACGAAACAACAGTTGGAATATCAGCACCAGAGAACGCACCACTTCCAATGCTCGTGACGCTATTAGGGATGGTAACGGAGGTCAGACCAGAACAACCAGAGAATGCACTTTTTCCAATACTTATTACGGTGTTGGGAATAGCAAAGGAGGTGAAGCTGGAGCAATTCTGGAACGCAAAATTTCCAATGCTCGTTACGCTGTTGGGAATAGTGACAGAAGTCAGACTAGTGCAATTAGAAAACAGATTGTTTTCAATGCTCGTCACACTATTGGGAATAGTAATGGAGGTCAGACCAGAACATCTAGAGAACGCATAATCTCCAATGCTCGTCACACTATTGGGGATAGTGACGGAGGTCAGGCCAGAGCAACCAGAGAATGCAGAACTTCCAATGCTCGTGACGCTATTGGGGATGGTGACGGAGGTCAGGCCAGAGCAACCAGAGAACGCACTTCTTTCAATGCTCGTCACACTATTGGGGATTACGAGGTCTTTAATCTCCGTATTTTCATCACTGTAGAGATGATGAGCATAATACAGAGGATTAGCGTCGAATTTAATTCCACACCATGCGAATATATCAGAAACTATCACTTTTTTTAGGCCAGAGCAACCATCGAACGCACTACCATGAATGCTCGTGACGCTATTGGGGATGGTGACGGAGGTTAGGCCAGAGCAACCAGAGAACGCATAAATTCCAATGCTCGTCACACTATTGGGAATAACCAGGTCTTTAATCTCCGTATTTTCATCACTGTAGAGATGGTGTGCATAGTCCAGAGGATTAGAGTCAAATCTACCGAATTCAATAGCACACCATGCGGCAATGTCAGAAACAATCACTTTTTTAAGGCCTTTACAATAGATGAACGCCTTTTCTTCAATATTCGTCAATCCACAACCGATAGTAATAGAGGTCAAACCAGTGCAATATTCGAATGCACTAGCTCCAATTCTCGTCACGCTGTTAGGAATAGTGATGGAGGTAAGGGCTTTACAGTATGAGAATGTCGTGTTTTCAATGCTCGTCACGCTGTTTGGAATAGTGATGGAGGTGAGGGCTTCACAGCCATAGAATGCACTTCCTCCAATACTCGTCACGCTATTGCCTATTGTGACAGAAGTCATTAAATGGCAGCCATAGAATGCACTACCTCCGATACTTTTCACGCTGTTAGGGATAGTGACGGAGGTAACGTTGCAACTTCGAAACGCATCACTATTAATGCGTGTCACTTTACGTGTTCTGTTCATAATTGTTACTTCCTCAGGTATAACGACGTCGCCTTGATATTCGTTATAATAACTAGAATAAGAATAACCTTGAAAAGTAACCTCCAATTCTGTATTATTGTTGATATAATTGTAATAAATGGTTTTACCTTTGGCATTCTTAACTTCTATGTCGTGGGCACTAGCCATCAATGACAGCATGGTCATTACACAAAAAAGGAAATGTTTCTTCATAATCATTGTTGTTATTTTAATTATTATTGTTGTTTGTTAGAATATATACAAAAAAGAAAACGTGGACTTTTACTTCGTCTACGCTTCAGAGGTATTGGGGATAACCTAACAATCTTAAACGAGTAAAGTCCACGCCACTTGGCGCGAACTCCAACTTCCGTTCTTGATTGTTTCATCTAATTCCCCAATTATCTGAAGCAAGAATCTAAAAGTGGATGTTCATCCTATATGTCCTAATTTATTTTATTTCTTCTCTCAGCCCATAGGCATAATATGTTTTAAAGGGTTATACATTTGTTCTGCTGCAAATTTAAGCATTATTTCCGAAACGGCCAAATTTTGGAGCAGCGAATGCAGAGAAAAGTATAACTTTTTTCTTTGCTGAGTCGCGACAAAATTGACCAAGGGTCAAAGAAAAAGGCGGAAATCTTTCGACTTCCACCTTAGATAAATAATGTATAGAGGCTTTTAATACTATAAAGTCAAACTACTATCTCGTAGATGTCACGGCTCATCAAATCATTAAACGACTTGATAAGTTGCTGCTTATTAGGGTTATTGTTTTTAAAGTAGATTGACACTAACAGCTGATAGTATCCTTCACATACCTCTGCACTACGTGATGATAGAGTTCCATCATTGTAAAAGTTGAACCATCGATTGAACAATACGCGACGCTTTGCTTGCTTGCCATCAGTATTATCACAAACCATTATCATGGCGTTTTCAACCTTGTCGAAGAAACGTCGTAGAATATCAATGACCGTTCGTATTCATACGGGAGTAGCGAGAGTGAAGCCATAGTCATTTGTTATTTTCTTCATTTCCTCATGGTCAGCACCTCGCTGGATGCATTCCCTCATAGCTCGCTTGTACTCGAGCAATCGCCGAATGGGGTTCTGTTTGGTAATGTTTGTTGTTTCCATAATCGTATTGATATACAACTTTACGCTTGCAAATTTAAGCATTATTTCCGAAACGACAAAGAAAAAGGCGGAAATCTTTCAATTTCCACCTTGAAGTGTATTATAACGACAGTATGCTTTCTTGTCCTAATCAGCCCATAGGCATAATATGTTTTAAATGGTTAAACTATTTAATTTACTCAATCCGCTTCAGGAGCTGCTACAGGCTCTGAAACCATAACGGGAGGCCACTCGCAGCCGTTCTCAAGAAGATACTCGGGAGCAATATCTGCACCATTAGCCCAGAACACAGTTCCGTCAAGACCAAACTTTCTAAACTGCTCTTTGTCCTTTAGCTCGGCATACATTGGGTATTTCAGCAACGGCTCCATATCAACATAGCGCTGAAGACCATTATTGAATTTGCATAGCAGGGCGTAATTACCCATGTACTCCACATCAATTACCTTTAACATCATATTACCTCCCTATCTTTTCGATTTTCTCACCTCTTTGGGCTTTCTCCCAAATGTCCATTACTTCACTCTCGTGTTCATCCAAAAAATGATTGACTGATTGGATGACTTTTGCCTTTGCTTTGCCTTCAACAATTCTATCCTTGATAGTAATGGTAAACTCGCCATCACCGCATCTGACATGAATGTGAGGAGGATTATGGTCGAAGCCATAAATATAGATCAGGATACCTTCTATAATATAAACTGCTCCCATATTCGCATAATTTTCTGTTGGCAAAGTTAAGCATTATTTCTGAAACTTCAAAAGAAAAAGGCGGAAATCTTTCAATTTCCACCTTGGGGTATATCTCCTTTAAACGTTACTTTGTTTGTGCCAGCGAATCTTCATACAACTACCGATTCCTTATGGTGGAAAACTTCGTCCTGTGTCAGATAGTCACCCGCCTCGAATGCTGCCTCGGCCTCGTCAAGCATGGCATCGATTTCCGCCATCGTGTAGGGACGGAGGTGAACCGCTTCGTCAGATTTCGCAACAGCAGGCTTCACACTATCGATAATGATACTCACCAGTTCCAACTTCTGGCTATCATCCATATCCTTCACCATTTCCCAGTAGTAGCTCACCGGGTGTGTACTATGCCGTCCTGTAGCAGTGCTTGCTTCCATAATTGTATTGTTAATTCGTTTGTAGCTGCAAATATAGTGACATTATTTAGAAATTCCAAATATTTTTCGAGAAATCTTAATTTTAGGCTTTATAATTCCTCCGCATAAAGAAAGGACAGCAAACATATTGCTATGCTGCTGTCCTAACCATATAGAGTTATAATCTACTTTCGCTTAGTTCTTGAAGAAGTCCTTAACGGCCTCGTTGGGAACCATCTGCTCGTCGAAGATGTAAGCACCCGTCTTAGGGCTCTTTACCATCTTGATAACCTTTGTGTAAGCGCGACCATCCTTTGAGCCTTCGTGGAGGGTAGCGACGGTTTTCTTTGCCATGCTTTAATACGGATTATTTAATCTCCTTGTGCACAGTCATGCGCTTCAGGATGGGGTTATACTTCTTGAGTTCCATTCTCTCAGGAGTGTTCTTACGGTTCTTAGTCGTGATGTAACGACTTGTTCCGGGCAGTCCACTCTCCTTCATCTCTGTGCATTCCAGAATGACCTGCACGCGATTACCCTTAGCTTTCTTGCCTGCCATAGTTATTAGTCTCCTATTACTTTAATGTCCTTCCAATCTACATAACCTTTAGCAACAGCCTGCTTCAGGGCAGCGTCCAGACCTACTTTGTTAATCATACGCAGACCAGCAGCACTGATCTTCAACTGAATCCAGCAAGCCTCCTCTACGTAGTAGAACTTCTTGCTGAACAGGTTTACGTCAAAGCTGCGCTTGGTGCGGTGCTTTGAGTGAGACACATTATTACCAATCTGTGCCTTCTTTCCTGTAATCTGACAAATTTTCGACATCTCTATCTACTCTTTTTTGTGTTCCTTAATTATAACTTATTCCAAACAGGGTGCAAAGGTACGAAAAAGATTAAAGATGAAAGATGAAAGATGAAAGATTTCTTCTTTCTTTAATGTTTTTTAACCTTCCGATTGCTCTTCAGAGGACTCTGCCTTGAGGAAATCGAGAAACATCTGCATAGCTGAGTGTGTGGCTATGGCAAGGTTGATGTCACGACCATGATCTTCCTCCAGCTTCATCGTCACCTGCTTCTCTGGAGTACCGCATGCCAGCCAGATGGTTCCCACGGGAATTTCCTTGCTGCCACCACCAGGACCGGCATAGCCAGTCGCTGCGACGGCGTAGTTGGTATTCAGCGTCTTACAAGCTCCTACGACCATCTGACACGCCACCTCCTCACTGACGGCAGTCTTTTCTTCGAGCACCTGTGCATCGACGTTCAGCAACGACTGTTTGACTTCATCGACATAGGAGATGATGCCGCCCTTAAAATACTTGGAGGCGCCAGGAACGGCGATGATAGCTTCGGCAATACGACCGCCCGTACAACTTTCGGCCGTTCCTACTGTCTTTTCCATTTCCCACAGCAGCTGACTGACCTCCCTGCTGATAATCTTGCTTTCAAAATCCATATAGCTTATTTACAATTTGACTATTTACAATTTACGATTTATTGTCTTATTTAACATCAAACTATTTGAACGTTACCTTCGAGAAGGCGGGAGCGTCTATAGGACAGAACTCCTTGTCGAGGTACTTATGATAGCCTACGACGCCTATCATCGCGGCGTTGTCCGTGGTATAGCTGAACTTCGGGATATACACCGTCCAGCCGTAACGCTTGGCATGGTCGTAGAAGGCATTGCGCAAGCCGTTGTTGGCACTCACGCCTCCTGCCACACCAACATGTTTGATGCCGGTCTGCTTGACAGCCAGACGCAGTTTCTTCATCAGGATATCTACGATGGTCCACTCCAAAGAGGCGGCAATGTCGCACTTGTGGTTCTCAATGAAGTCGGGCTCTTGCTCCACCCACTTCCGCATATTATAAAGGAACGAGGTCTTCAGTCCTGAGAAGCTGTAGTCCAAACCGGGGATGTGGGGCTCGGCAAACTGATAGGCCTTGGGGTTGCCCTGACGTGCCAGCTTATCGATGATAGGACCACCGGGATAACCGAGTCCCATCACCTTCGAGCACTTGTCGATAGCCTCGCCGGCAGCATCGTCGATGGTCTGTCCCAAAACCTCCATGTCGTTATAGGCATTCACCTTGACAATCTGTGAGTTACCTCCGCTGACCAACAGACAGAGGAACGGCAGCGGGGGGACGTTTGAGACTTCTCTCACCTCTCCATTCTCACCTCTCTCCTCTTCTTTTATAAAGTGCGCCATCACGTGACCTTGCAGATGATTGACATCAATCAGGGGAATGCCCAGCGAACGGGCAAAGCCTTTGGCAAAGTTGACACCTACCAAAAGAGAGCCCATCAAGCCAGGGCCACGCGTAAACGCAATAGCCGACAACTGTTCTTTGGTGATGCCAGCACGCTTGATGGCCTCGCTGACGACAGGAACGACATTCTGCTGATGGGCACGGCTTGCCAACTCGGGCACCACACCGCCATACGCCTCGTGGACAGCCTGCGAAGCCGTCACGTTAGAGAGCAGCACGTCGTTCTTCAACACTGCTGCGCTAGTGTCGTCGCACGAGCTTTCAAGGCCGAGAATATAAATAGGGCTCATAGGGCTAATAGGACTCATAGGGCATATAGGACTTATAGGACTCATAGGGCTAATAGGTTAAAATTTCCACGCCGTGCTCCGTCATGAGCAGGGTATGCTCCCACTGGGCACTGGGCTGCTCGTCATCGGAGATGACCTCCCAACCGTAGGGGTCTTCGGAATCAATGAATACCTTCCACGTTCCCATATTGATCATGGGCTCTATGGTAAACACCATGCCCGGCACGAGTATCATGCCGTCACCACGCTGCTTGAAGTGCGCCACATCGGGTTCTTCGTGGAAGTCGCACCCTACCCCATGACCGCAAAGGTCGCGAACGACGCCATAGTGGTACTTGTCAGCATGTTTCTGGATGGCCTTGCCTATCTCGTTGACGCCGTGCCACGGCTTGGCAGCCTCCATGCCAATCTCCAGGCACTCCTTGGTGACACGCACCAATTGCTCCTTCTCCGGCGTGGTCTTACCGATGATAAACATTCGCGAAGCATCGGCATAGTAACCGTCGAGGATGGTCGTAAAATCGACGTTGATGATATCGCCCTCCTCCAGAATGTCCTCTGCCTTGGGAATGCCGTGACAAACCACCTCGTTGATGCTGGTACAGACACTCATCGGGAACGGAGGAGTCTCGCCATCACCGACATCATAGTTCAGACAGGCGGGAATAGCATGATGCTTCGCACAATAGTCGCGACAAATCTGGTCAATCTCCAATGTTGACATACCAGCATGGATAGCCTTTTCGACAGCATCCAGCACACCCGTATTAACGACACCCGCACGGCGGATGCCCTCTATCTGCTCGGGAGTTTTAACAAGGTCACGGGTGGGAACCTCTGCTCCTTTATTCTCCAAATACATGATGCGCTTGTCCAGCTCTGTCGGCTGTTCGCCGGGCTTACAGCGCCATCTTCTTTTTATCATAGTTTCGTAATTTGAGTGCAAAGGTAACAATTTTCTACGATATAGCCATCATGTTTACTCAAAAAAGTGCCACGCTCCATCATGATGAAGCGTGGCAAAAGAACATTCTGAGCAGCAAGAATTATCTGATGACCTTCTTGCCGTTGACGATATACAGGCCGGGCTTCAGCGCACTGAAGTCTGTTCCAAGGTAACGACCATCCAGCGTATAAACGCCCGTTTTGGCAGTAGCAGTTTCATGGACATTCATGATACCGGTCGTGGGTGACTTCAGCAACACTTCGTCGAGGAAGAAACGTCCCTTGTTGGTGGCGAAGTTAATCTGAATGGAACCATTACCTGTTACGTTGGCGGTATAGTCGGTGAATGCACCCTTGACCATGGTAAACGAAGACTGGTCAATGGTTCCGCCCTCAACAGAAAGATTCAACACCGTGCCATCACCAGTAGCATCCCAGGCTCCAGCCTTGAAGGTCAGCGTGGCGGTACCGTTCAGCGTAATATCAGGAGTCGTGGCAGAACCAGCTACAGGCTTCTTGTTCGAAGGACTGATACCGAATTTAGCACACTGGTCGGCTCCATAACTCTTGTCGCTGGCTACAGTCCAGCCATCGTTATCAGGCGTGAAGGTTCCTACCGCAATACTACCGCTCCACGAGCCATCGTTACCACCCGTGCCGTCACATTGATCGAACGACTCATAGAAATCGCCCGTAACGGGGTCGGTGCCGCCACCCTGCGAGCCACCACCGTTGGCCACGTAGTTGAAGCGGATGGTTCCGTCGCCATTCTGGGTAATCTGCTCCACCGAGCCGTTCATCCAGTAGGTGCCGTTGCTGGTCTTGGTAAAGAACTGGGCAGCCTTCTTGGCCTGATTGTCCTTGGTCTTGAAGTTCTTGTTGAACGCAGTGACATTGTTATATGGGAAAGGCTCGGCATCGTCGTAATACTTGCTTCCCTGCCACGTTTCATAGGTGTAAGAGCCGTCAGCGGGAACTACAGTGAAGCGCTGGTGACTGGGATCGTCGTTGGGACCGTTCTGTTCCCATACGCCGGCATTATAGTCGCAGTGCAGGATGAGCAGACCTGCGTATGGCAGCGAAGCATCCCAACCTTCAAACTGGCGGTTCTCCAAGAGGTAGTACTCGTTGGCGTTCTTGTCATTATAGATAATGTAGCTTTCGCCACCGTTCTGCAGCGACTTCATGGCGGTAACATTCAAATCCTCAGCGCCCAGCTCAATAGGAGTCTCCCAACCGGCAAACCAGCGCTCGTAGCTGGTATAGCCAGCAGGCTGGTAACTGTCGCCATTATAGGAACCGCTGTCCATCAGGTCCCATGCGCCCATACCCTGACCGCCAGAGTAGTCAATATCGTAGAAGTCGGGATATCCCAGGCAGTGACTGTACTCATGACACATGACACCGATACCGGTAATATCGCCCGTCTGACCGTTCAACTCAGGACCACAGGCATAGCTGTTCACCTTCAGGTTTGTACCTACAGTAACAGGGCCAGAGCCATCACCATAAGCCTTAGAAGAGCTCAAGTCATAGGCGTGGGGCCAGATAGTTGTTTCTGCACCCTCATCATCGGTGTCGGCCTCGCCCTTACCGGCATAGACCACATACACCTGATCCACATAACCATCGTTATCCCAGTCGTAAGGCGTCCAGTCAGAAATCTGGTTCTTAGCCAGCGTCACTGCTTCAACCACCATCTCACCAGGATGCATATCGTTTCCACCGCTGTCGTTAGAACCATAATAAGACGCAGCCTTGCTGACGGTCACAGGACCTACCACGTCGAAGTCGAGTGTAAACTTTCCACGGCTCTGAGCCTTGAAGTAGTCGGCCATAGAACCTTTGAACTTTCCTTCGGTATAATTCTCTTGATTGGCAATCTTCTGGAAGAGGGCATTCGTATGGCTCGCTTGATACTTCACATCGTTAAAGTTCACCAGAATCATAATGGCCTTCTTATTGCCCGTAATCGTTGTGGGATGTCCGAACTCACGCTTCTGCACACGACGTGCATTCACCTTGGCACGGCGAGCCTTTGCCTTTTCAATAACCTGCTGAGCGTCAACGGCTACATAGACACCATTCTGTAGGGAGTAAGCCTGACCGTTCTCAGCCTTCCAGAAGTGTCCATGCTCGTCACCGACGAGTGTAACACGAAGTTCGCTACCATCAGCAAGCGTGATGGTTTTCCACATACCTTTCTTTGCTGGCACAGCCATCACGGCCATCGTCATTGCCAGCATCATTGTTGTAACTAAGACTTTCTTCATTTGTTTTCTTTTAATATAAGTGTTTTTCTAAAATGTTTACTCAATCATTATTTTTTTGCCGTCAACGATATACATGCCCTTAGTGGGATGTGCCACACGCTGACCACGCAGGTTATAGACCACACGCAGACCATCAAGTGACGTGTTCACAGCGTCAATACATGTTGCACCGCCTGCCACAGTGACCTTGACACCGGAGATACGGGCATGTTTGCTGGATCCGCCGAACGATACGCTTACATTCTTGCTGCTGCCTGTCCACTTGCCGTCAGTCAGGGAAGTACCCGAAACGGTAAGGCTCTGGCTGGGAGTGCCGGTGATGAACTCAAACTCGAGCGCGGTAATGTTACCCTGACTGACACTGAAGGTCAAGGTATTGCCGGGGTAAAGGCGAATCTGCTCACTGCTCACATAGCGGTTTGAGCCACCAGCCAGAGAATAAACGACTGAGACGCCGTTGGCAGTTCCCGTCAGATCCTCAGTATCGTTGCTGGAAATCGGACCGCCAAAACTGGTGCCGAAGAGGTCGTCGCAGAGCAGGATAGTACCATCCGTAGGAACTACCTCGTCGCCATCGTCATCAGCATCGTCGATATTCTCCTCGTCGGTAATCTTATAGAAGGCAGAAGCCTGATAGCTCACCACATCGTCCTTGACAGCAACGGCCTTGATGGTGGCGGTCTCGGTCAGGGTAAACGATCCCTGGTAAGGAATACTGTTGACAGAAGCATCGGCACCGTCAGTAGTATAGTAAATCGCAGCACCCTCAGTGGCACTGGTCAGCGTCACCTCCACGCTATTATAATAGGTACCTGCATCGGGAGTGAAAACAGGCATAGCCACAGTAGGAACCACAGAGCCACCGCTGCCTTCATAGTTGTCGTAGCTGAAAGCGACATCCGTCTTGTCGCCCCATATATAGTCCTGCAGACCGGGATAGTCCACAAACGGGTTACGGTTCTGCTGGGTAGCATAGACGGCATTGTTGCGAGCCACTTCGCGCTCATCGATAGGATCCTGAGCAGCCCAGCGCATGAGCATGTCAATGACCCATTTCTCAAAGCCATTACACTGGTTACTAAACACGTTGTGACCCCAGCCGGGAGCCTGCGACTCATAACAGGTCACCATATAGAAGTACATGCGTGCCATGTCGCCCTTGATTTCGTCGTTGGGCTCAAAGACCGTGCCGTTGTAGCCTGCCGTCTTGCAAGAGCCCAACTTGCTGTAACCGTTGTTCGAGGTATAGGTGGCGTTAGAGACCTCGGCAAGAGGGAAATTGCTGCGGCGGTTGTTCACATAGCCGTCAGTAGGCACTACGTGAACTATGTCACTCTTGATGACGCCACTACCAAACCAACTCTGCGGAACGGAGTGCTCGCGGTTGTAGCAGTCGCCCTCCTTCTTGTAACCTCCATGGTCGCTGAAAGCATAATTCGTAGTAGAAGAATACCAGTCACGCACCTTACCGTCGGGACGCTTGTCTGTCTGCTCATAAGCCTTGAACAGACCATCATAGCCAATGTTGTAGTGGGGATTGATAATCTTGCCCAACTTGGTCTTCAAGGCTGCGCCCTTCAAGCCGTTGGCTGCTTGATAGTAGGTGCCCGAGTTGTTCGGACCCTGTGCCCAACAATTACACAGCGCTATCGTCAGCGCAGTCAATAGAAGTAATCGTTTTCTCATCATGTGTTTCAAGTATTAAATTAGTAATAGATAATTAAATTTGTTTTCTATATATTATATATAATGTTCGCGCGCATAAGTCACTATCCCTCTGCCTTGATTTATATCAAGAATCTCATTGGGGCTGCAAAGGTACAACTTTTTTCTATTCCAACAAAAAAAACACATGGTTTTTGCATCTATTTACGAAAAATACACTAATTTTGCATCCTAAACAGAGAATAACCATCATCTATTCACACGAAATGAAGAACATCAACATCTACACGCTGACTTCTGAACTGCACGATGCACAGAGTGTCAACCAGGCAACGGAAGAATTTTTAAACAGTCTGCACGTCAACTTCGACCTGAAAGGAGACGACTATAGTGACTACGGAACAGCAGCCCTGTCTGTTATCTTTGTACGAACGGGCGGAACGGAAGGCATCTTCCGTCAACTGCTGCCTCAGTTGCAGAGCGCCTCTCACGACTCAAAGTTCTACCTGCTCACCTCAGGAAAGAGCAATTCACTGGCTGCCTCGTTGGAAATCCTCTCTTTCCTGCGCCAGCAGGGCTTGCAAGGAGAGGTCATTCACGGAACGACCGAGCACATCACCCATCGACTGCAGGTACTGGAGCAGGTGGAACTGGCCAGAAAGAAACTGAACGGGTGCCGCATAGGTGTCATTGGAAAGCCCTCCGACTGGCTTATCTCCAGTACTGCCGACTATACAGCTATCAAACAAAAGGTGGGCATTGACATCATCGACATTCCCATGGAGGAATTACTGAACGTGATTCGCCAGACACCATTACAAAAAGACACAACGGAGAGCCTCAAGACGCCTTGTGAGAAACAGATTGCTGACGCACTGCCCGGTGCAGAACAAATTTATCACGCGCTGAAGACACTAATAGACAAGCATCAGTTGCGAGGTCTTACCATCCGCTGCTTCGATCTTTTAACCTCGGTACACAACACAGGCTGCATTGCCTTGGCGCAACTCAATGCAGAAGGCATCGTTTCCGGTTGTGAGGGCGACATTCCTACCCTGCTCACCATGATGCTTACCAATGCCGTGACTGGCGTTTCAGGATTTCAGGCCAACCCTGCACACATCAATCCCGAGAACGGAGAAACGCTCTTTGCCCATTGCACCATCCCTCTTAACATGCTTGAGCACTATGAGCTTGACACCCACTTCGAATCAGGCATCGGCGTAGCCATCCGCGGATATATGAAATCAGGTCCTGTCACGCTCTTTAAAGTCTCTGGCAATCTTCAGCGCCACTTCCTTGCCGAAGGCCAACTGCTACGTTGTGAGGGAAAACCTGATCTCTGCAGAACTCAAGAAGTCATCCTGCTGAACGACGCGTCACAGGCCCGTTATTTCCTGACAGACCCCATCGGCAATCACCATGTCGTCGTGCCAGGCCATGTCAAGGAAGTCATGGACGAACTGCTCAACACCATCAATAGCTAACAACGTGAAGGGCGAACGACTGTGGAATAAGAACTACTGCAAGGTGATGGCGGCAAACTTCTCGCTGTTTTTCGCCTTTTACGTGCTGACACCCCTACTGCCACTGTACCTCAGCGAGCACTTTGGTGCCACGAAGGACGTTATCGGGCTGGTACTCTCAGGCTATACCATCACCGCTCTCGTGTTTCGCCCTTTCAGCGGTTACTTCGTTGATTCGTTTCCACGAAAAACTGTCCTCATGGTGTGCTTCGCTGCCTTTTCCATCTTCTTCGCTGGCTACCTGGCAACCAGCACCCTACTGCTGTTCACCATTGTTCGCACCTTACACGGAGGACCCTTCGGAGCACTAACGGTAGCCAACTCGACAGTAGCCATCGACGTACTACCCAGCAGTCGCCGTACAGAAGGCATCGGCTATTATGGTCTTTCCAACAATCTTGCCATGGCACTGGCGCCTACAATTGGCATCGTTATTTATCGTTTCACCCATAGCTTCGAATTACTCTTCTGGATAGCTCTCGTCATAGCCTGCACGGGCTGGTTTATCGATAGTACGGTCACGCTACCCATGAAGGAAACAACACCTCAGCTATCGGATAAAGAAGAGAGAAAAAATGTGCTCTCCCTGGACCGCTTCTTTCTCATACGCGGATGGCTGTTGGGCATCAACATGATCGCCTTTGGCTTTTGCTTCGGTGTGCTCAGCAACTACCTTGCCATATACGGAAAGGAGCAACTGGGTATTACCGGCGGTACGGGAGCTTTCTTCATGCTTTGCTCCGCAGGTCTTATGCTCAGCCGCTTGCAAGGTGGAAAGACCTTACGACAAGGACGCCTAACCGGAAATGCAGGAAACGGAATGGTCATCTCGCTCGTCGGCTATACGATTTTCATTCTGTTCCCTGCCATCAGCGAATGGCTTATGAGCAGCAATACATGGCTGACGCTCATTGGCTACTATGGCTGCGCATTACTCATCGGCTTGGGCAACGGTCACATGTGGCCCGCCTTTCAGAACATGACGATTTGTGTTGGGCGTAACAACCAACGCGGCACTGCCAACTCTACCATTCTCGTTTCATGGGATATCGGTATGGGATTGGGCATCTTGCTCGGTGGTGTCATCGCCGAACATCTGGGCTATAGTGCAGCTTTCTGGACGGTAGTTGTCATCAATGCTCTGGGTGTTGCCACTTTCTTTCGCTATACCCGCACTTTCTTCCTACAGCGCAACTTGAACCCCGACGTTCGATAGTATTCTTATCCAACTACAGGTTTCAGACATTCATAGCACCGCAATGGGGACAACGACCTTTTGTCCGCATCGCTCCGCCACACTGCCCGCAATGGTAGCGGTAATGGGCAATATTGTAATAGCGGTAAAGGGCAAAAGCAACATAGGCTATCAACAACAAATAACCGATATAGTAGAGCGTAAAAATACTGAAGACGACATAGTTGAAAGCACACACTGCAACAAGTCCACCGAGATAGAGCACAGCGTCATAGCGCGAAGGCAATAGACGCAAGGTCTCCTGTAAGGCTGCCAAAGAAGTAATAATGATAGCCCACACGGAAGCAACAAAAAGTCCTAAATGCAAGGGCAACGCAAAGGGATTGAGTGAAGGGTGGAAATAGTAATGCCGCCACGACTCAGCACCAAAGAGTTGGATACTCGCATAAAGGGTGGCAGAAGCGGCTACCAAAAGACATAAAGCGGTGGGATATGGCGAGTCGATATCGTTGATGTGGACAATATAGGCCTGACGACGTCGCAGTCGATGGACAGCGTAGGCTCCTCCGACAATGGTACAGAACGCGAGGAACACTAACAAGTGGGTGTCGGAAAACAAATCGATGAACTGCGAAATAGGGTCGTCAGGAGATACGCCTTGTAGCAACTCGCTTTCACGAAGCCATCCCTGGATAGCCTCATCCTGCGCAACCTTGACCCATACGGAATCAATGGTATCGGTAGGAACGGTCTGAATATCGGCAACGACAATGCGAACGCCACGCTCGACATACAGGGTATCAAAGGCCATATCAGGCAAAGCATCGGCCAACGGTAGCTGACGGGCAGTGACCACGAAATTGTAGTTTTGGGTATAGTGATGAGTTGTAGAAAAGGAGATGGAGTCCATCTGCCGCTTGGTGAGATCCCATGCATCAGGAGTCTGCTGACCTTGGTTGTAGCACGCTGTGAGAAACAGCAGACAGAACACGACATATAGTAACGACCTACTCCGCATAGACATTCATCTGACAATGTTTACAATCAAACTCCAAACGAAAGCGGTGACCGTCAGACAATCGTAGGTAGAGCGGCTCGCGCCATTCCGGACGCTTACCGCCATGCTTCACACAATAGCCCAACTCATAGCACAGGCAATAACGACATTGCATCAATAAGGGTAAAGAACTATCCCTAAGCGGCGAGGCCAGTTCGAAAGCCGAGGGCTGCTTCACGCCATAGAAATCAGCAGCCAGTCGGTTGGAGATATTATAAAGATAAGGAATGGAGTATGATGGCTCATTATCCCTGTCGCTCTCATTCGTCTTCATGGGCTTAGGAGTTTTCTTCATCTCATTGGCACTACAAGCCATTAGTTGCTCCACCAAATGACGGCGCAGCTCACTCAACAGGCTGCTGGGAACAAAATAGTTAAAGCCATCCTCCAACTCCACCCCACTACACTCATAAGGTGTGCCGCCTAATTTAGACAATTGCCGGACGATATTATCGCGCTGAGGTTTCTCTGCTTGCTGATGTTCAGCGACCATGGAGACAGTAGGGGCAACACCTGTGATGGTTTCAGACGCGACAGAGACTGCTGAGAGAGAGAAACCGTCGGAGGTGGCAGCGAGGCGCATCGTAATAGGAATCTTCCGCTCGCTGGTGGTACGTGACATCAGACGTTCAAGTTCCATGTCATGGTTACGGTATAGTGCCATACCCGGTCGCAGATGAGGAGGCATCTGCTGCGGATAGAGACGATTGCCTTCAGCGCGGTTGATGCGGAAACCCTCCAGTTCACGCTGAGCGTTAAGGAAACAAAGACCGTCACCATTGGCAAAGGCTGCTGTTCCTGCCACGTTGAACGAGTCACGCCGCAGTTCCTTGACAGTACCCACATACTCTCCTATTGCCTTGGGGGTGTCAGGTGAAGAAATACCTTGCTGGCGTCCATGCAGGAAATAATTGGTATATCCCCGATGGAAGGTCTTCTGCAAATTGGGTGAAAACGAATAGTGGCAGTGTCCCTTTGACGCACGACAGTAGCGGTCAGGATGTCGCGAAATAATGGCATCGAGACGCTGGCTGTAGGCAGCAACGACATTCTTAACGTAGGTACTATCCTTCAGGCGTCCTTCAATCTTGAACGATGTTGCTCCTGCTGCTATTAACTCTTCTAAATGGCTGCTCTGGTTGAGGTCTTTCAACGACAGCAAATGACGCTGGTGTATCAACTCTTTGCCCTCAGCATCAATCAGGTCAAACTTCATGCGACACACCTGCGCACACTGCCCTCGATTGGCAGAGCGACCTAACAAGTATTGGGAAGCATAGCACTGACCGCTATAGCTAACGCACAAGGCACCATGAACAAAGACTTCAAGCTCGACATCGGGTACTTCACGATGGATGGCAGCGATTTCCTCAACCGACAATTCGCGAGCCAGCACGACACGACTAAAGCCCAAGTCGCGCAGCCAGCGCACTTTCTCTGCTGTCCGATTATCGGTTTGCGTGGAGGCATGAAACTCCATATTCCTCAACCCCGGCTCCTCATTTCTCAGCTTCAGCAATGCCATATCCTGAACCAGGATAGCATCGGCACCAGCATCCTGCAAGTCGTAGAGAAGACGACGAGTAGCCTCCAGTTCATGATCGTAGAGAATGGTGTTGACCGTGACATAAATTCGCACACCGTAATAATGCGCATACTGGCAAAGCTGGCGGATGTCGTCAGTACTGTTGCCTACGGCAGCACGAGCACCAAACTGACTGGCACCAATATAGACGGCATCGGCGCCATGGTTGACAGCAGCCATGCCGCACTCCAGGTTCTTGGCAGGTGCCAGCAGTTCTAATGAGGTCATCGCAAATTCCTTTATCTAATCTGACTGATATCGTACGGTGTCTCCTGATAGACGTAATAATTGATCCAGTTGGAATACATGAGGTTAGCATGAGCACGCCATGTCACCAGAGGACCCTTGTCGGGATTATCATCAATATAGTAGTGTTGTGGCAACTCCACATCCGTGCGCACTCCCCTATCCCGTCGATATTCGGTGTCAAGCGTCAAGGGGGCATATTCCAGATGTCCGGTAATAAAGAACTCACGACCGCCACGGGCCATCACCATGCTGACGCCACTGTCGGGCGACTCAGCTATGAGTTGTAAGTCCTTACATGCCAAGATATCATCGCGATGAACCTCAGTATGCCGACTATGCGGCATCTGGAACAAATCGTCGAAGCCACGGAAAATGGGCAACTGAGGCTGAAGGGCCCGTTGGGGGAAAATGCCAAACATTTTCTTTTCCAAAGGATACTTCGGTATGCCATAATGGAAGTAAAGACCTGCTTGAGCTGCCCAGCAGATATACATGGTGCTATATACATGAGTACGAGCCCAGGCGAAGATTTCCTGCATCTCGTTCCAATAGCTGACATCCTCGAACTCCATCTGCTCGACAGGAGCCCCCGTGATAATCATGCCGTCGAACTTTTCGTGACGCAACTCTTCAAAGTCGCGATAGAACATCATCATGTGCTCAATCGGCGTATTCTTCGGCGTATGACTCTTTAGCTTCATGAAACTAATCTCCAACTGCAACGGCGTGTTGGAAAGCAGACGGATCAGGTCTGTCTCTGTCGTTATCTTCAACGGCATGAGATTGAGGATAACCATGCGCAAGGGACGAATGTCCTGCATGTGAGCCCTGGAGTCATCCATCACGAAGATGTTCTCGTGCTTCAACAACTCGATGGCGGGCAGTTTATCTGGTAGTCTTAAAGGCATGTGATATCGTTCTTTTAACTATCTTACAGTGATTTCTTTACGTTTAACACCAACGCTGAGACGTTGTCATAACCTCCTGCATCCACAGCGGCAGCACAAAGCGTACTGGCGGAGGCTCCCTCACAAAGCAATTGCTCAATGTCGTGGTCGTTGACCATATCGTTCAAGCCATCAGAACAGAGCAAATAGACATCACCTTCACAGAAGTCGTCCGTCATCTCCTCAATATCCAGGAAAGCAGTCTTCGCTCCTGCCCCAATACAGTTTGTGATGACGTTTGAGTGTTTTGTCTCACCTGTCAGAGCGTTCAAGGAATGGTCTTTGGTGATTTGCGTCAGATGTCGGTCACGCAAGCGGTAGAGGCGACTGTCGCCACAGTTCATCCAAAAATAATGTCCTGCATAATAGAGCAGCCCTACGAGTGTTGTTCCCATCTCGCGTAAAGAAGGGTTTGCCAACCCACGGGAATTAACCATAAGATGCGCTGACTGTAGCCACTCAGACATTTTCTGCTTGACCTCGTCAGGCATCATGCCACGCGGTAAGTCACCGACGAAAAACTTCAAGTTGCTCATGGCCAGTTCACTGGCAACCTCTCCTGCACGATGTCCGCCCATGCCATCAGCGACCGCAACGACAAAAGACTCCGTATTCTCCGTCATGAATTCCGTCTGGTAGGCATTGCTACGTATCAGGCGGTCGTAAGCCAGCACCATGTCTTCATTATTCTTTCGCACGTTCCCAAGACGGCTTGCAGCTGTTAATTCTATTCTGCTCATTGCTATGATATTACACCGGATATTTCACCTTTACATATTCTCTTTCTTCAAGCGATACTCACTTGTAAATTGATATTCGCCAACGTCACGATGTCACCAGACTTCATCGTCATTGGAACATCTGGTTGCAAATCACGCTGATTCAGTTTGGTACCATTCGATGAGTTCTTGTCAATGATAGCCCATCCAGAATCTGCACGGTATATCAGCTGAGCATGTACGCCAGAGATATACATATTGCCTTCGAACAACTGTTGGTAAGGTCCTTGACGACGACCGATAATAGCACCATTGACGCCCATCATGCGGATATTAAGCGTGGGGTTATAGAGTGTCAGCGTAGGAATACCACTCTGAACCGGCAACTGTGCTCCCTCAGGCTCACGACGCTCACGAGCACCGCCAATAGCCTCAGAAATGTCATGCTGCGATGCAGGCTTGGAAACGTTCTGAGGTTCTTGATGCGAACGACTTGACGCTTGCGACACCTGCTGACCTTGCAACTCATCGGCACTCACCATCAAGCCGCCACACTGAGTACAGCGTCGTCCCCTACCCACGCGGCCACAATTCTTACAATATACTAACGCTTCTCCACACTGGTCACAGTAGTAGGAGCCGTCTTCTATTTCTTCTTTGCAATTTGGACAAATAATCATAACGTTTCCTTAATATCTTCTGGCATGATCAACTGATAGGTTTCCTGAGTCACCTCTGAAGCGGGGATACTGCTGACTCGCATAGACAACTGCTGGATGGTTGTGTCAAGCATATTCCGTATTTCACGGGCATTGCCAAACGACTCGTCCTTTGTCACGACGCGGCGGCAGATGACATCCAAGAGCTTGAACTCTGCTTCCGGTGACAGGCGGTAGTTGTCCTTCTGAGCCATCTTCTTAAAGATTGCCAACAGTTCGTCTTCATTGTAGTCGTCAATATGCATCTTATGGCTAAAGCGACTTGCCAGTCCGGGATTCACAGTCAGGAACTGCTCCATCTCGTGCTGATAGCCCGCAGCGATGACCACGAACTTGCCACGGTCGTCCTCCATGCGCTTCATCAGCGTGTCAATGGCCTCCTTGCCGTATTGGTCATTATCGGATGATAAGGTGTAGGCCTCATCGATGAACAGGATGCCACCCATCGCCTTATCACACATATTGTTTACAATCTTGGGAGTCTCACCCATATACTTACCGACCAACGTGGCGCGACTGGCCTCTATGACACGGCTCGTTGGCAGGATATCCATGGCCTGCAGAATCTCACCCATCTTACGAGCCACGCTGGTCTTACCTGTTCCGGGATTACCCGTCAAGATGAAGTTCATAGACATCTGCTGAACTTTACCTGCACCAGCGGCAGCACGCTGTTTCATGAACATGCTCTGCACAGCCAGACGGCGAATCATATTCTTGACGGAGCGCATGCCGATAAACTCATCGAGTTCGTTGAGGACTTCATCCAGCGGACGGGCCTTCTCTGCGGGTTCAACAGCCAGGTCTGCATTGGTAATGCGATACATGTCCTCGTCCTTGAAGTTCGGGTCGCCCATCATGCTTACCAAGCGCTGGCTCTGCTTTTCGACAGCCTGGTCGAAGATGCGCCGAGCCTCGCGGGCATTACCGAAGTTTTTGTCACGACGAAGGTAGAGCTGTTCGAACTGCCGATGAATCGTTGCACGCGTCTCGTCATCAACCACAAAGTTCTTGCCCTTGGCGAGGTTGATGAAGATTTCCGTCAACTCGTCAGGCGTATAGTCATCGAAATGGATGGTCTGGGTAAAGCGACTCTTCAGACCCGGGTTAGAGTCGATGAAGTCGTGCATGTTGTCGGTATATCCGGCAACGATACAGATAAACTTACCACGGTCGTCCTCCAGACGTTTCAACAGCGTGTCGATAGCCTCGGAGCCGAAAGAGTCCTGATCGTTAGACTTCAGCGTATAGGCCTCGTCGATGAACAGCACGCCACCCATTGCCGAGTCTATCAGCTGGTTGGTCTTGATAGCCGTCTGTCCAGCAAAGCCTGCTACAAGTTTCGAGCGGTCAGCCTCTATCAATTGTCCTCGGGAAAGGATACCCAGCGTGCGGAAGACATCAGCCATGATGCGTGCCACGGTGGTCTTACCGGTTCCGGGATTACCCGTAAAGACGTAGTGCTTGCCCTGGAAAGTATTGGTTTCGCCACGACGAATCTGCAAATTGAGGAAGGCGGCAAGGTTGCTGATTTCTTTCTTGACGCCTGCCAAGCCCACCATGCCGTTCAGTTTCTTCAGGCACTCCGTATAATCGACAGCCTTCGGAGCTTCATACGGGATGTCCTCCACATCAATCAGCATCAGCTGGTCGTTGGACAACGTAGAGATATCGACATTGCGAAGGCGCTCAGCCTGCTTGGCACATATCTTCTCAAACAGCTGACGCATGGTACGACCGTTGGCAAAGTCCTTGTCGCGGGAGTTGTACAGTTCCGTAATCATCTTCAGCGTCAGTTCCTGAGCAGCAGGCGAGAACTTGTACTTCTTCTCCTTGGCAAAGACCTGCATAATCTGGAACAGCTGGTCAGGATGATAGTCTTCGATGTTGAGGAAATAGCTGAAGCGGCTGCGGACACCGGGGTTGATGCGGAAGAGGTTCTCCATCTCGGTGCGATAACCGGCAGCGATGACCACGAATTTTCCACGGTCGTCCTCCATACGCTTCATCAGTTGTTCCAGTGCCTGCGCTCCTTGCTGGTCGCGCTCACCACCGGCACTCAACGGCGCCAGGGTGTAAGCCTCATCGACGAAGAGAATGCCTCCCATGGCCTTGTCGCATAGTGCATCGACCACCTTGGGGGTTTCGCCTTGATAAGGACTTACCATCTTCGAGCGATCTACCTCCACGACGTGTCCACTATCGAGATAGCCGATGCTCTCGAGTATCTCTCCCAGCTTTCGTGCAATCGTCGTCTTACCCGTACCAGGATTACCGGTCAGCACGATATGGATGCCGACTTTCTCCTGCTCACCAAGTCCTCGCTGGACGCGTTCGATGTTGTTATGGACGGTAAAGGCTATTTCCTTCACGGCCTTCTTCACCTCGTCCATGCCGATATAACGGTCCAAGTCGCTGAGGATATCCTCCAGCGAACGTTCCTCGGGCACGTAGCCGCGAATGTCTTCCACCTCGACCTTCTGAGCCTGTGTACCACGACTGATGAAGGAGGTGAAGATGTCTTCTGCCGTCTTCACAGCCACATGAGCATAGCCGAAGGTGTCGTCCTTGATCTTCACCTGATACTGGAAGAAGCGCATCAGCTTCTGTTCGGCTTCGGGAGAATAGGCGGATATGCCATACTTTGTGCGAAGCTCCAGCTTACAGATTTCGCACAAGTCCTGATAGGTCGGTGTGGGCAGCCGGAAGGTGTATTTAAATCGGTTCTGCGCCGCAGGGTTGGCGGTCAGGAAGTCATCCAGTCCCTTGGGAAGACCTGCAATGACGACGATGGGATTCTCGTTCCATTTATCCATCTCGACAAACAGCTTGTCCAACGGATTGACCTGGTTGCTGTAGCGGTCGGGTAACAGTTTCTGGACGTTATCGAAGAAAAGAATACCGTCACGGGCATTCTTGACATTTTCATCCCATTTGTCAACGAAACGCTGATAATCGACAGCATCCACGATGGTGAGCTTCGGCTTGTCGATAATCCTATATTGGTAGAAGTAGTCACGAAGGACTTCTGCCAATGCCGTTTTTCCTGTACCAGTCTCACCAATAATGATGGTATTGACACTCAACCGCACATTCATCACGTCCTTCCGTGAATGCAGGTAGGTATAGGTGTCCACGACCATCTTCAGCTGCTGCTTCACCTCGTCAAGACCTATCATGCGGTCCAGGACGTTTTGTGACACCAGCGGTTTTCCGCACCAGCGGCAGAATTTGGCTATCTGGCGATTCTCCTTTTGACAATTTTTACATATCATATTTCTGTATCTCTCGTTGCGTTATTCAGCAGGATTGGCGGTATTCTCCGTATCTTCTGTTTCCTGCTGGGCATCGTTTTCATCTTGGGTAACACCCTGTAATTGTTTCACAACCCCCTCGACGGTGGGTTTCTCACCCGGCAGGTTCATGTCTCCCAGCTTCGGGCTGAACAGCACCATTTCCAGGATGACGGAAGCGGCCATCAGAGTCCAGAGGATGTAGTGCATGACGGACTCTCCACTGATGGAGCGCACCTGGTTGTTCACATCGTCCAGGATGGCGAACTTCGACCCTTTGAAGCGATAAGACTTCTGCTTGAAAGTATAGTAGAGGGGTTCTATCAACGTGGTCTTCACGTCATCTTCCATGATGCTGTCGATGAGCTGCTTGTCGCCCTTGGAATCGGTGCGGAAGTCCGTCAGGTGGCAGACGACTATATAGATGAGCGTAATGACGAGTATGGCAGGGACGAACATCGTTGGGTAGTTGCCATGGACGTATTCCAGGATTTTCACGGGAATCCACGACGTTGCCAGTCCCAGCAGTCCGAACAGGCTACAGAAGATAAAGCCATAACCTTTGAAGAAGAAGCGTAGGGCGACGATGAGTGCCGTAATACCTCCTACCGGCAGGACAATAGCCATCGTGGAATGCTCCAACAGCGACTCCTTGTTCTCGATGCCGAAGATGAGCAGCAGCAGAGCCCACACGCCACTGAGGACATAGAAAGTGACCCTCCACAAGCTCTCCTTGTTCTTTGCACGCTGGTAGTTTTCCACGACGTCCTTCACTCTGCGCTCCGTTTCCTGTCGGGCATTGCCGTAGCGCTTATAGTACATTTGGTTCTGGTCTATCGACCCCAGCTTCAGGACCCACTCCTCCAGACAGCGCTCGTAGCTGTAGGGCTCGTCGAAGGTCTTCTCAGGGTCTTCGTGATAGAACACCGACATCCACTGGCTCAGTGCTCCACGACGACAGGCACTCAGCAGCAGGGGGCGCAGGGCGATGGAGTCGTTGGTGCCTCCGTCGGTCAGGTCGGCACCATTTTTCAGTTCGATGCCATTGTCCAACACATAAGTCGGGGTACATCCTAAGATGCGGCAGAAGCGATAGGCTGCCGTCCGCAAGTCGTACGCTCCCAGACGTTCTCTGTTCTCTTCGCTCTTCAGGTCGAAGCAGGCCTTTGCCTCGTTGATTTGTTCATACCATCCATGCAACTGGGCATAATAGTTGAAGCGCCCGTCGGCCTTGGCATAATCAGAAATCTTTTCAGCAAACTCCTGGGCATTCAGGCTCTCCCACTCTCTCATCTGCTGGCAGAGGTATTCACCCACCTTCTGCGGGGTGTCGGCCTCACGGAGGTCGTAAGCTGCCTCACGGTCGATATTGTAAAGTACCTGATAACCCAATGCCCGACTGGGAAGATGTCCTTGTATCAGCAGGCGTATGGCCTCGCAGGTCATCTTGTCTTCATGGCTATACATCCACGACAACAGGCGCCCATCACTCAGACTCATCCACTCATCCTCGCTACAATCTTCATAGCCAAACGTATGGACGATCTCCTTGATGGTCGAAGAGGGATGTTTCACCAAGAACGGTATTTCGGGGTCTATCTCGTAAGCCATACACAGCATAGCCACACGCGGCTCTATGCCGTTGTCTTTGGAGAAGTAGCTGCGCAAGCGCTTCACATTCGCCTTGGTATGCGTCTCGATATAGAGATACGCCGTATCGTTCGGATTGCGCAATGCCAGGGTGTATTCCTCCTGATTGCTCAGGATGGAAATCGCCACGCTGTGGATGTCCTCGCACTGGTCTCCCCGCAGGTCTGTGTAGGGATAGGAAGGCTCCATCACGTAGATGGACGACATCAAGCCCGCATGCTGGTCGGCAGGATAGCGATTGATGACGATGTCCTTGACGACGGCGCTGAGCTTTACGTTACCGCTTTGTTCCAGCCACTCTGCAATGCGACCGCTATACAGGTAGTTGACGGCCAGGCGTTCGTTGTCCAACAGCAGCGGAATGAGTTCGTGGACATTGTCGGCCACGAGGTTGCGCTCGGGGTCCACCACGAAGCTATGGTATTTCAGCAACGGTGAGGAGACATCTACCTTGACGTCCTCCCCTTGGAACCAGCGTTCCACCTCGTCGTATCCCCAACGACTACCAGGGTTGACGGTGGTCAAGCCCTGGACAATCATCTTCACGCGGTCAGGCAGTTCATTGATACGCGGCAGACGACCTTCGTTCTTCTTGCGCATCATCACACGCTCGTTCTGGCTCAGCGGATTCTCCCCAAGCCACAGTGTCATCAGCGTCAGACCCAGCGAATAGTAGTCTGCTGCAGGCGATATCTCCACCTCTCCGTCAATCACGTCGCTATACATCTCAGGAGCGGCATAGACCGGCGTTCGAGCCTGGGTGGTACGGTGCAGTCGCTCGTTGTCCTCCAAGAGACTGGAGATGCCGAAGTCGCTGAGCACCAATTCCTTGTGGTCCTTATCGCGAAACAGATAGTTACCCGGTTTGATGTCCTTGTGGATGACATTGTTCTGGTGGCAATACGCCAAGGCTGCTGCAGCCTGCAGGGCGATGCGACGGAACTGTCTGAAGTCGCCGTTGAGCTGATAATCCGCCAGACTGCCCCCCTGCAGATACTCCATGAGTTCGTAGTCGCGGTTCTTGCCTTCGACGTAGGTCTTGCCGTAGTCGGTCACGTTGACCAGCATTTCAAAGCTGAAATTCTGGACGATACGCATCAGTTCCTTCTTCACGATGAAGTTAGGATAATAGACCTTCAACACCCGCAGGCCTTCCATTCCTTCTACGAGGAACACCTGCGCCTCTCCCGAGTTGTCGCTCAGGGACCTGACGGTTCTGTACATCCTGCCTTTCAACGTGAAGTCAGCCATCTGACTGTCCATCTCCATCGGCGATGGTGTACCAGGCTTGACGGTACGGTCGTCCGAGCCACCAGGCATCTGGAAAGGTTCACCAACGCGGACTGTTGCATCCAGATTACCACTAGGGCGTTGATTTGCTCCCGAAGGTTTCTTTGTCACTTCGTCCATGCTGCTTTATTTGTCGTCTTTAATTTCGTCCATATTGTTCTTTCCGAGAATCACCCATTTGCCTCCCAGATGTGGTTTGGCGCATCCGCAGGGGCTGCTGTGCATGGCGTGTTTCCAGTTGCAGACCCATGCCAGGCGCACGCCCTGGGGCTTGGAAGCCATGGCAAAGTTGCGCGCCTTGACGGGCGAAGCCATGGGTTTCACCGCCAGCTTGTCGAGGATGGCTGACAGCATCTTTATCTTGACAGCCTTCTGCTGGTCTAACTCGTCACGGGTCATGCGCTTCGACTCCACGGGCGGTATCTCGGGCATTTCCTCGCCATCGTCCTTTGCCAACAGCGTCAGCACGCGCTCCCGCAGACGCTGGCAGTTCTGCTCCCTCACCACGTCGCGGTCGGAATTATAGGGAAGTGCGTTCTCCAACTTCGAATAGTCAGCAACGATTTCCATGAGTTCCTTGTAGTCAGGGTCGCGCTGCAGCTGTTTCACCAGTTGGCGGGCCTGCTCCGTCAGCGGCGTTCCGCACTTCTTGCAGAACGAGAAGACGTTCAGCGTATTGCAGGTCGGACACACCACGCCTCCGCTGGGATTTCCACACTCCGGGCAGTAGGTGTCGCCGGCTCTCATTTGTGCGCCACAGAAGGAGCAGACATCTTGCTTGATATAACGATGGCACACCTCGCAGTAGTCGGCATCGGGCTCTACCTCTGCACCACAATAGGGGCACAGCATCTTGGCAAGGGGATGACCGCACTGCTCACAAAACATCGCTTCGGGCTCATTGACGGTTCCACAAGCCGGGCAGACCTTTCCTTCGGCCTGTCGCTGCTGTTGGTTGAACTGGCCAACAGGACTGTCCGTCATGACTTTCTCGCGCATCTGCTGAGGACGGAAAGTGGTGTCCATATCGCCCGTAGAAGGTATATAATCGTTATTCATATTATGGTTGTTATTAAAAAGTCAGATGCAAAGTTACACATTTTTTTCGTAACAACACAAAAAAACCGCCGTAAATTACATTTACGACGGCATTTTTACACATTTATTGACTTTTCTCTACCATAAAGAGAGGCGTTTATCCTTGGGAAGGTACATCTTGTCGCCCTCTTTCACGCCAAAGGCATCGTACCACATATCGATGTGAGGCAGCGCTCCGTTGACACGCCAACGACCCAGGGAGTGAGGGTCGCTCTTGGTGCGGTTTCTGATTTCCGCATCGCGGATGTTGCCTGCCCACACACCAGCGTATGCAATGAAGAAGCGCTGGTCGGCAGTCAGTCCGTCGATGACGGGCAGCGGCTGACGCTTCGTGGCATTCTTATAGGCATACCATGCCACCTGCAGTCCACCGTGGTCTGCCAGGTTCTCACCCAGCGTCAGACGACCGTTGGCATTCAGGTCGGGCAGCACCTTGATGGCGGAGAAGAAGTCGGCGTATTTGTCGGTACGTTCTGTAAAGTTCTTTCCGTCTGATTCCGTCCACCAGTCGTGCATATTTCCATCCTTGTCGTACTGACGACCCTGGTCGTCGAAACCGTGTGTCATTTCGTGTCCGATTACGACACCGATAGCACCATAGTTGAAGGCGTCGTCAGCGGTTTGATCAAAGAACGGAACTTGCAGAATACCAGCCGGAAAGCAAATTTCGTTCGTGGTAGGGTTATAGTAGGCATTGACCGTCTGAGGGGTCATGTGCCACTCGTCTCTATCGACAGGTTTGCCGGCCTTCTTCTCGATGTTGTAGGCCGTCCAAAAACGGCTGCACTCCTCGAGGTTCTCAAAGTAAGATTTTTTAGCATCAATCTTCAGCGCCGAAATGTCGGTCCACTTGTCGGGATAGCCTATCTTGACATAGAAGGTGTTGAGCTTCAAAAGTGCGTTGACCTTGGTGGAATCGTCCATCCAGTCCTGGGCAGCGATACGCTCACCGAGGGCAATGCGCAGGTTCTCCACCAGCGTCTTCATGCGCTCCTTGGCAGAGGCAGGGAAATACTTCTGCACGTAGATTCTGCCCAGGGCCTCGCCCATCACGCTCTGCAGCTGGTTGGTAGCACGGCGCCACAGGGGGTGGTCTTCGGTCTTGCCGGAGAATATCTTGCCGTAGAAGTCGAAGTGTGCCTGGCGCACGGCATCGCTCAGACAACCGGCAGCACCGTCCATCTGTCCCCACTCCATCACGTCGCGGTATTCGGCAACGGTCATCGTGGCAAAGAGCTCGTCGGCAGCCTTCATGAAGGCGGGCTGACCAACCACCATCTCCTGGATGTATTCGCTCTTGATGCCCTTGGCATTCATCTGCTGCTCCAGCTGCAGGTGCGGATAGTTGGCGACAAACTCCTTCAGCGTCATCTTGTTGTAGTTGGCGATGGGGTCACGCAGTTCGGTACGCGACTTCGACGCCTTGGCGAGGGCCGTCTCCACGCGCATGATGTTCTTCATCTTCTTCTCGGCAGCGCCTTTCTTGAAGCCGAAGAGCTGGAACATGCGGACAATGTAGCGCTTATAGCCTTCGCGAATCTTCTTCGTGGCCTCGTCGTTCTCCAAGTAGTAGTCTTTCTGTCCTAACGTCAGACCGCTCTGCATCACGTTCAGGATGTTCATGGCAGCGTTTCTCTCGTCGGCACCGATATAGGTTCCGAAGAATTCCGACTCGCCGTATGGCATCAGCGCCAGCTGCTCCTGGAAGAGTTGTTCCTTCGTCTTGGCAGCCTCCAGACGGCGGATGACGGGCATAAGGGGCTCTACGCCTTCACGGTCTCTGCGCACAGAGTCCATGGCGAGTTTGTAGAGGTCGCTCAACTTCTGCTCCACCGAACCCTCGGGATAGGTGTTCGACTGCAGTTCTTTCAGGATATCGTTCACGCGCTTGTTGTTATCCTCGGCCAGTCGGTCGAAGCTGCCATAGCGTGCATAGGCAGCGGGCAGCGGATTGGCTTTCATCCATCCACCGCAGGCATACTCATAGAAGTCGTCGGCAGGGCGCACGGTCTGATCCAGGTCGCCCATATTGATGCCTGAGCGCAACTGTGCCGAGGCAGCCAACGTTGTCATTCCTAATGCCATCATTGTTAATAGTTTCTTCATAAGTTTATTTGTATAATTTCTCAATTTCTCATTCTCTCAATTTCTCATTCTCTCAATTTCTCATTCTCTCAATTTCTCATTCTCTCATTCTCTCAACTTCTCCATCTCCTCCGAAAGCTGTTCCCAGCGTTCCACTTCCTTGTCCAGATCGGACTTGATGGAGGTGTATTCCGTGACGAGCGTCATGTCGGAGGCGTTCTTGGGGTCCATCAGCAACTGGTCGAGCTCCTTCAGGCGCTGCTCCATCTGACTGATTTTCCGCTCTGACTCCTCCACGGCACGCTCGGCCTTGCGGAGAGCCTTTTGCTGTTCTTTGTGGGCGGCGTAGTTATTTTTAGTGGTAAGAGGCGAGGGGTGAGAGGTAAGAGAAGTGTCTGCGGCAGGAGTAGGCATCTCACCTCTCACCTCTTGCCTCTCACCACTACTTCTCAACCAATCATAAATACCTCCGAGGTGCTCGCGAACTTTCCCGCCGCCGAACTCATAGACCTTGCTGACCAAGCCGTCCAGGAACTCGCGGTCGTGGCTGACGATGATGGCAGTACCGTCGAAGGCACGGATGGCCTCCTTCAGCACATCCTTCGACGCCATGTCGAGGTGGTTTGTGGGCTCGTCGAGGATGAGCAGGTTGACGGGTTCCAGCAGGAGGCGTATCATCGCCAGACGGCTGCGCTCACCACCACTGAGCACCTTGACTTTCTTGTCGGACTCTTCGCCACCAAACATGAAGGCGCCGAGGATGTCGTTGATTTTCAGGCGTATCTCGCCACGGGCCACGCGGTCGATGGTCTGGAATACGGTCAGCTCACCGTCCAGCAGCTGGGCCTGGTTCTGGGCGAAGTAGCCTATCTGCACGTTATGTCCCACCTTCAGGTGACCGTCGAAGGGTATCTCGCCCATGATACACTTCACGAGCGTCGATTTTCCCTCGCCATTCTTTCCGACGAAGGCTACCTTCTCGCCTCGCCTGATGGTGAGGTTGACACGACTGAAGACCTCGTGGGCACCGTAGGCCTTGCGAACGTCCTCGCAGATGACGGGGAAGTCGCCGCTGCGCTGACAGGGCGGGAACTTCAGGCGCAGTGCCGACGTATCGACCTCGTCGATTTCGATGGGTACTATCTTCTCTAACTGCTTGATTTTCTGCTGCACCTGCACGGCTTTGGTAGCCTGATAGCGGAAGCGCTCGATGAACTGGCGCATCTCCTGCATCTCCTTCTGCTGGTTCTCGTAGGCGCGCTGCTGCTGTTCGCGGCGTTCCTGACGCAGCACGACGTACTCGTCGTACTTCACCTTATAGTCAACGACGCTGCCGCACGATATTTCCAGCGTGCGGTTGGTGACGTTGTTGATGAAGGCACGGTCGTGACTGACCAGCACCACCGCCTTTGCCGACTGTTGCAGCCACTGCTCCAGCCAGCGTATAGAGTCGATGTCGAGGTGGTTGGTAGGCTCGTCGAGCAGCAGCACGTCGGGACGCTGCAACAGTATCTTTGCCAGTTCTATACGCATGCGCCAGCCGCCGCTGAACTCGCTGGTAGGGCGCTCCAGGTCTTCACGCCGAAAACCGAGTCCCATCAGCGTCCGTTCCAGTTCTGCCTCGCAGTTGTCGGCACCCATCATCATGTAGCGGTCGTGCTCCTGTGTGAAGCGTTCCACCAGCGCCATGTAGCTGTCGCTCTCGTAGTCAGTACGCTCGCTCAGCTGTTGCTGCAGCCGCTCTACGCGCTCTTTCATCCGAGCCACGTCGGCAAAGGCCTTCTGGGTCTCCTGACGCACCGTGGTGTCGTCCTGCAGCACCATCACCTGAGGCAGATAGCCCACAACAGTATCCTGTGGCACGCTCACCACACCACTGGTGGGTGTCTGCATGCCACAGAGTATCTTCAGCAGCGTCGATTTTCCCGCTCCGTTCTTGCCCACCAGGGCGATGCGGTCGCGGTCGTTGACCACGAAACTCACATTCTTAAAGAGCGGCTTGGCGCTGAACTCAACGCTTAGTCCTTCAACAGATATCAACTCTCAACTTTCAACTTTCAACTTTACTGAATTCCGCGCTCGCGCAACTGCAGCTGCCACTTCCAAGCCGACTTCAGCACCTCCTCGGTAGGCGTCTCAGCCTTCCAGCCCAGCACCTTGTTAGCCTTATCGACATTGCCCCACACCTGCTCGATATCGCCCTCACGACGGGGAGCGTAGGTCCAGTTCACCTTCACGCCGGTAGCCTTCTCGAAGCCCTCGACGACCTCCAGCGTGGAGAGACCCTTGCCCGTACCGATGTTGAACACCTCCACGGCGTCGGTCTCAGGCTTGTCGAGCACGCGCTCCATAGCCTTCACGTGAGCCTTGGCAAGGTCCACCACATAGATGTAGTCGCGGATGCAGGTCTTGTCGGGCGTGTTGTAGTCGTTACCGAAAATCTTCAGCTGCTGACGGATTCCGATGGCCGTCTGCGTAACAAACGGGATGAGGTTCATGGGAACGCCGTTGGGTAACTCGCCGATAAACGCTGTCGGGTGCGCACCAATGGGGTTGAAGTAGCGCAGGATGATGCTCTTGATGGGAGCACCACTGTGGATGTAGTCCTGTATGATTTCCTCGTTGATCTGCTTCGTGTTGCCATAGGGCGACAGCGCCTTCTGAATAGGAGCCTGCTCGGTGACAGGAAGGTTCTCCTGCGAAGGCTGGCCATAGACCGTGCAGGAAGAGGAGAAGATGATGCCCTTCACCTGATACTTCGGCATCAGCTCCAGCAGGTTGATGAGCGACAACAGGTTGTTACGATAGTACATCAGCGGCTTCTCCACACTCTCGCCAACAGCCTTAGAGGCAGCAAAGTGGATGATACCCTCAATCTTCGGGTACTGCTGGAAGATGCGCTCCATGGCATCCTTGTCGCAGCAGTCAGCCTCGACGAATGCCGGACGCTTGCCCGTAATCTTCTCGATGCCGTCCAGCACCTGGACGTTCGAGTTCGAAAGGTTATCTACAATCACCACCTCGTAGCCTGCTTCCTGCAGCTCTACGGTAGTGTGGCTACCGATGAATCCGGTGCCGCCCGTCACAAGAATTGTCTGTTTCATATTCTTATATATTATAATGTTTTAATTTTTAGGCCACAAAAGTACAAATTTTTCCCCATATTTCCCAACATTTTCCCTGTTTTTTCACTTTTTTGTTGTCGATCTATTGCCATTCTCATCAAAAAGCAATACCTTTGCAAACCCATAAAAGAACACCCGCCATGGATCCATCATCCTATCGTCCGCGCAATGCAGGTCACGACTACTACGGTCGCGGCACCTATCTCATCACCCTCGTAGTAAGCGGCCGCGAGCACCTTCTCTCCCATTTCGTGGCCGATCTCGGACACGAACAACACCCCACCACCCTTGCCCTCACCCCTCTTGGCGAGACGGTGCAGGAGACATGGCAAAGCACCCCCGCCCATCAATCGACTCATGGCAACAACGTCGTCGTTCATGCCTGCATCTGCATGCCCGACCACTTCCACGGTGTCATAGAGGTGCTCGAGCCCATGCAGTGGAGCCTGGGCGACATCATCCAGGCCTTCAAAGCCGTCTGCACCAGCCGCTGGCAACATGGGCTGGGCCTGCCCTCCTCCACCAATCGACCGATTTCGGCCGATTGCACCTCACCAAGCGCCCCAGCCTGGCTGCAAGAGAAAGCAGCCATGCATAGCAGCGAGGGCGCCCTGATACGCGCCATGTCCAAGAAGCAACGGCAGGAATACTACACCTTCGTGGGACGGCAGCAACGCCCGCTCTTCGACGAAAACTACGACGACACCGTCTGCCTCGACCAGCGCCACCGACAGGCGATGATAGCCTATGTGCATGACAACCCGCGGCGAGCCATCCTGCGCCTTCAACGGCGAAGCAAAAATCATCCGCAAACAGTAACCCGAGTGCGGACTATGCGCACTCCTCGTCCGGACTATGCGCACTCCCCGTCCGGACTATGCGCACTCGTCGTCCGGACGGTCCGCACCGGGAGTGCGGAGTAAGCACGCTGGCAGTACGTATAGTCTGCACGCAAAACGAATTGAGTTTTTGTTGAGTTTTTAAGGCTTTCATAAAAACTCGGAAAATAGTGATTCTCAACAAGAAAAATAACGTCCGTTGAGTTTTTGACTATTCATCTTCGAAAAAATTATTTTTTATTTCTTTTAGTGAGATGATAGAGAAAAAAAGGATGCAAAAACTCAAAGGAAGCATCGAAAAAGCCGTCTGTACGGGCATTTCAGCTCGGCAGACGGCTTGCAAAAAACTCAAAAAGAACTCAAAGCGACCGAATCATCTGCTGCAGATAGTCGGCAATGTCGTACTTCGGCTGATCGGCAGGTGCCCGACGAGCCGGCATCTGTTCGTGAGAGGCTCAGCGAGCGTTCGAAGGCCGTGGGTCACTACTATGACATGCTAGGGCGCAAGCTGGAGTCGCTGCCTGCCCACGCGCCTTACATCCACAACGGCAAGAAGATCGTTCGGTAACAGAAACATGAGCACACAAAAAAGCCTTCCGTAGTGGAAGGCTTTTTGCGGTGCGTACGAGACTCGAACTCGTGACCTCCTGCGTGACAGGCAGGCATTCTAACCTACTGAACTAACGCACCAGAATGTTGCATCTCTCTCGATTGCGGGTGCAAAGGTACGTACTTTTTTTCATCCCACCAAATTTTTTTGCAACTTTTTTATAAAAAACTTTGCATGAGTACTGCATCTACCCACTCGTGCCCCCTCTGAAGCCACTCACGGAGCACTCCTTGGCGCTCATAGCCGGCCTGTTGGAACAAGGCGAGTGCAGCGGCATTGTCGGCTGCCACGACGGCATAGAGCTGGTGCAGGTGCAGGGTGTCCAAGGCATAGTCTGCCAGCTGCTGCAGGGCTTGCCGCGCATACCCCTTCCGGCGGTGGGGCAACATGACGATGATGCCCACCTCGGCACGCTGGTGCTGCGGGTCGAAGTGTACGAGGTCTGCCATGCCCACCACCTCACCATGGTCGTTCTCTATCACAAGGCGCACCTGGCGGTCGGCATAAATGTCGTCGGACGAGGTGGCCAGATAGTCGTGGAGCGTATAGCGGCTATAGGGCACATTGGTGGTTCCTACATGCCACAGGCTGCGATCGTTCTCTATCTGGTAGAGCACGTCCAGATCTTCCGGTTCTATCGCACGGAGTTTCATCGCTTCTTAAACCTCTTAAACTTTTTAAACTACTAAACTACTTAAACTCTTAAACTACTTAAACCTCTTAAACTACTTAAACCTCTCACTCTTCGCCTTATTGGGATTGATGAAGCGGTGCGCCTGGTCAGCCACCATAGCCATCAAAGCCAGCAGAGCGCGGAAATAGATGGCAACCTTGATGGGGAACGTCAGGAAGAGGCTCAGGTGTCCATAGTGCTTGCGGAAGAAGATGAGCATGGCCTGGTAGAAGGTGTGGACGTAGCGGAACGACGACTTCTGCGTGGATTCGCCCTTGTAGTGAACAATGTCGTAAGGCAGGTACCAGTTCTGCCAACCTCCTTTCAGCAGGCGGTAGCTCAGGTCGATGTCTTCGCCATACATGAAGAAGTCCTCGTCGAGCAATCCCACCTCGTCGAGTGCCTGACGACGCAGCAGACAGTAAGCACCGCTGATGACTTCAATACGGCCAGGCTCGTCCCACGACAGCTGACTCATGTAGTAGCGGCGGGTAAAACCTAACATCTTCAGCATCGAGACCCACGGTGTGGGAATGGCTCGGCGCGACTCGGGAGCGGGAGAGCCCTCACGGGTCAGCATGCGCACTCCTGCCCCACCCGCCTCGGGATGGGCATCCATGAACTCCAGACAACCGCGAATGGTGGAGTCATAGACCACGGTATCAGGATTGAGCAACAGTACGTATTCGGAATGCGACGCACGAATGGCCTGGTTGTTGGCACGGGCAAAGCCTACGTTGACGGCGTTGGCCATGAAGTGGACATCGGGATAACGGGGTTGCAACTGCTCTACGGTATGGTCGGTAGAGCGGTTGTCAACGACATAGATTTCGCCATCGATGCCTTCGAGGGCTCGCTGCACGCTCTGCAGACACTCGTCGAGCAGGCGGCAGACATTATAGCTGACGATTACGACTGTGATTTTCTTGTCCATGCGAAGGGAATGCAGATTAGCAGGATGACGGCCATGTAGAAGAACGGCGTGGTGCGAAAGATGGCGTAAAGTACCACATTAAGCACCAAAGGTATGCACACCAGCGACATGCGCAACTGACGACTCTTCGTGTAAAGTCGCACTCCGAGGTAGGCGCACAGCAGCGTTGCCAACTCCATGACCGTAGTCACTATAAATAACGTTGTTTCGTTGTTCATTATCTTAATATACTCTAAACTCTAAACTCTCAACTTCCCTTAAACTCCGTGCGGTTCAGGATGGAGCGTCCCAGCGTCACTTCGTCGGTATATTCCAGTTCGTCGCCGACGCTGATGCCACGGGCAATGATGCTCAGCTTGACATCGTAGGGTGTCAACCGACGGAAGATGTAGAAACCCGTTGTGTCGCCTTCCATCGTAGAGCCCAGCGCCAAAATGACCTCCTTGATGTCTCCCGTTTTCACGCGCTCCACCAGTGAGTCGATTTCCAGGTCGGAAGGGCCAATGCCATCCATGGGCGAGATAACGCCTCCCAGCACATGGTAGAGTCCTGAAAACTGCTGTGTATTCTCCACCGCCAGCACGTCCTGAATGTTCTCGACGACACAGACTGTCGTGGGGTCACGATGCGGGTCGCTGCAGATAGGACACACATCGCTGTCGCTGATGTTGTGGCAGACGCGGCAGTACTTCACCTCCTGCTTCATCCGCGCAATGGTCTCCGTAAACTGCAGCACGTCATCGTCGGTCTGACGCAGCAAATGCAGCACCAGCCGCAGCGCCGTCTTTCGTCCGACGCCCGGCAGTCTGGAAAACTCTTGCACCGCCCGTTCCAGCAGTTGTGAAGGATATTGTTGTTGTATCATCAATTCTTAACTGTAAACCGTAAACTATAAACCGTAAACCGTAAACTGTAAACCGTAAACTGTAAACCGTAAACTAAAAACTCTCAACTTCCGAAAGCTCCAGCCACCGCATGGACTTGTCGTCGAGTTCGTCTTTCAACACGGGCAGACGCTTGCTCATGGCGGTAATCTCCTCGACGGAAGTAGTGCCTCCGCAGAGGGCTTCTTCTATCTGCCGCTGTTCCTCTTCCAGCGCGGCAATGTCCTGCTCCAACTGTTCCATCTCACGCTTCTCCTTGTAGGACAGCTTCCGGGAAGACCCACCCCCCTGCCCCTCCCTGCGAGGGAGGGGAGTAGATGGTCCGTCCTCTGCCTTCTCACCTTGAGAGTATTTCGACTGCTTTCCGCCTTTGGAGTATTCACTCCCCTCCTTCCCAGGGAGGGGTTGGGGGTGGGTCTTCTCCCACTCACGGTACTGGGTGTAGTTGCCCGGAAAGTCCTTGATATTGCCCTGGCCCTTGAACACCAGCAGATGGTCAACGACCTTATCCATGAAATAGCGGTCGTGGGAAACCACAATGACACAACCGGGGAAGTCCTGCAGATACTCTTCCAGAATCTGCAGTGTCACGATGTCGAGGTCGTTGGTAGGCTCGTCGAGCACGAGGAAGTTGGAATTGCGCATCAGCACCGTGCAGAGATACAGTTTCCTGCGCTCGCCGCCGCTGAGCTTATAGACGTAGTTATATTGCTGCTCGGGGGTGAAGAGGAAGTATTGCAGCAGCTGCGAGGCGCTGAGCTTCTTGCCGCTGCCTAAATCCACGTATTCGGCAATGTCGCGGACAATGTCTATCACCTTCTGCTGCTCGTTGAACTGCAAACCCTCCTGCGAGAAGTAGCCGAAGCGCACCGTGTCGCCGATGACTATCTTTCCGTCGTCGGGCTGCACCTGTCCCAAGAGCATCTTGACGAAGGTCGATTTCCCCGTGCCGTTGTTGCCGACGATGCCCATCTTCTCGAAGCGCGAGAAGTTGTAGTAAAAGTCCTTGAGGATGACGATATCGTCGAAACGCTTCGAGACATATTGGAACTCGAATATCTTACTACCTATATATATATTATTAGCCTTCAACCGCAACTGGCGCTCCTCCAAGCGCTGCTTGGCAACACGCTCCAACTCGTAGAAGGCGTCCTCGCGGTATTTCGCCTTGTGGCCACGGGCCTGTGGCATGCGCCGCATCCACTCCAACTCCGTACGGTAGAGGTTGTTGGCACGGGCTATCTCGGCACGCTTGTTGTCGATACGTTCCTGGCGCTTCTCCAAGTAGTAGGCATAGTTACCACGATAGGTATAGATAGTTTGGTCGTCAAGCTCAAGAATGACGCTACAGACACGGTCCAGGAAGAAGCGGTCATGGGTCACCATCAACAGGGTGCGATGACTGCGACTCAGGTAACCCTCCAGCCATTCTATCATCTCCAGGTCGAGGTGGTTCGTAGGCTCGTCCAGTATCAGCAGGTCGGGTTCCGTCAGCAGCACGTTGGCCAAAGCCACTCGCTTCTGCTGTCCACCCGAGAGTTGTCCCATGGGTTGTTGAAGATTGCCTATTTTCAGCTGCGTAAGCACCTGCTTGGCACGCAGCACCTTCTCCTCCTCGCCATGATGGTTGAAGCAAGCGTCCAGCACAGACTCCTCGGGGTCGAACACGGGCGACTGCTCCAGGAACCCTACCTTCAAGTCACGACGAAACACCATCTCGCCGCTGTCGTAGCCCTCCTTGCCGGAGAGAATGCTGAGCAGCGTCGATTTGCCCGTGCCGTTCTTGGCTATCAACCCCACCTTTTGCCCTTCGGCAATGGAGAAGCTGATGTCGCGGAAGAGCATCAGAGTACCAAACGACTTGGTCAGGTGTTGTACGTCGAGATAGGGAACCATGATTACGATATTTCGATATGCCGTTATTTCGACAGGTCGCGATTAATCTGCTCAATATAGTCGAGCACTGCGTCGCGTCCTTCTTTCTTCTCTGACGAGGTGACAAACACAGGGGGTATCTCCTCCCACGTCTCGTAGAGCGTCTTCTTGTAAGCCTCCACAGCCTGCCGGCACTTGTTAGGCGTCAGCTTGTCAGCCTTGGTAAAGACAATAGAAAAGGGAATGGACGACAAGCCCAGCCACTCCATGAACTCCAGGTCAATCTTCTGAGGCTCCAGACGGATATCCACCAGCACAAAGACATTCACCAACTGCTCCCGTTGCAGGATGTAGCCACGAATCATCTGGTCCAGGCGGTCGGTCTCCTTCTTCGAACGCTTCGCATAGCCGTAGCCTGGCAAATCGACCAGATACCACTCCTTATTAATAATAAAGTGGTTGATGAGGAGCGTCTTGCCAGGAGTCGAAGAGGTCTTGGCCAACTTCTTGTTGTTCGTCAGCATATTGATCAGACTCGACTTGCCGACATTGGAACGGCCAATGAAGGCATATTCGGGTTTTGTGTCCTTAGGACACATGCTGACCATCGGTGCCGAAAGCGTAAATTCCGCTTGCTTGATATCCATAGTTCTTGCTATTTTGGCTGCAAAGGTACAAATTTTTATTTAATTTCTTTTGTCGTTTCAAAAATAATCGCTACCTTTGCAACCGAATTTCAGAAAAAACGTGTTTCCAATCCCCTTAGAAGCACTTTATTTCCAAACATATTCAATCCTACATCAGACTTTAATAACGAATTACTGTATATAGTTATGTACACGAAAGAAGAATTAGAAAAGCTTCCTATCCCCGAACTGATGGAGATAGCCAGCGAATTAGGCGTCAAAGTTTCACAGAGCGACGAACTGGAAACCGTCATCTACGCTATTCTCGACAAGGCTGCCGAGAACTCTGCTGCCGGTGTTCCCACTCCGAAACGGAAACGCACCCGCATTGCCAAGAACGATGACAAGGTATATACTGTCAATGGCTCCGAAGGAGAGAACTTAGACAGTAAGTCACAGAAGAAAGCGGCTGCCAAGAAGCCCTCGCTCGACAGTCTCTTTGCCGAGCAGGAAGCTGCCGAAAAGGCCGCCAATAATACTGCGGACAACGCTTCAGCTGCTGACACCGCCTCTGCCGAGGCACCTGCCGAAGAGAAACCCGCTCCGAAAAAGCGTGGTCGCAAGTCGAAGAAAGAACTGGAGGAGATAGCCGCTGCTGAAGCAGCCAAGGAAGCCACTGAGAAAGAGCTTTTTGAACAGTCTGCTGAGCAGCAAGAGGAAAATGCCGGAGAGCCTCTCGACGAGGAGATGCTCAACCAGCTACAGGAGAAAATGGCTCAGCACAATCAGGAAGCTGTTGCCGAAACAATGGCAAATCCCGAAGGTACATGGGAAGGCGACCCGGGCGACGGCACCGACTTCATCCCCGTCGTTGACCTGCCCATCGAAGACCAGGCTGCCATCCCCACCCTCGACATCTTCGACCGCCCTGTGGTGCAGCAGGTGTCTCAGGAAATGAACAATGCCCCGATGGCTGCTTCCAACGCTCCGAAAGGTGGCGAGAAGTTCGACTTCAACGACCTCATTACGGGCAATGGCGTACTGGAGATTCTGCAGGACGGCTACGGCTTCCTGCGCTCGTCAGACTACAACTACCTGTCATCACCCGACGATATCTACGTATCTCCACAGCAAATCAAGCGATGGAGTCTAAAGACGGGCGACGTGGTGGATTGCACCGTTCGTCCTCCCCACGAGAACGAGAAGTACTTCGCCCTCAGCGACGTGAAGGCCATCAACGGTCGTCAGCCTCAGGAAGTGCGCGACCGTGTTTCCTTCGAGCACCTGACACCTCTCTTCCCTGAGGAGAAGTTCACGCTTTGCGGCGACCCTGCCACGACTAACCCGTCGGTGCGCATCGTCGATTTGTTCTCACCCATCGGTAAAGGTCAGCGTGCCCTCATCGTGGCACAGCCCAAGACCGGTAAGACCATCCTGATGAAGGACATTGCCAACGCCATCGCTGCTAACCACCCCGAGGCATACATCATGATGCTGCTCATCGACGAGCGTCCTGAGGAAGTGACGGACATGGCTCGTACCGTTAATGCAGAGGTCATCGCCTCTACGTTCGATGAACCTGCCGACCGCCACGTCAAGATTGCCGGCATCGTGTTGGAGAAAGCCAAGCGCATGGTAGAATGCGGACACGATGTGGTTATCTTCCTCGACTCTATCACGCGTCTGGCTCGTGCCTACAACACCGTCAGCCCCGCCAGCGGCAAGGTGCTTACCGGTGGTGTCGATGCCAATGCCCTGCAGAAGCCCAAGCGCTTCTTCGGTGCTGCCCGTAACATTGAAGGCGGCGGTTCACTGACCATCATTGCTACGGCTCTTACGGACACCGGCTCTAAGATGGACGAGGTCATCTTCGAAGAGTTCAAGGGTACGGGTAACTCCGAACTGCAGCTCGACCGCATGCTGGCCAACAAGCGCATCTATCCTGCTGTCAACCTGGTATTGTCTTCTACTCGTCGCGACGACTTGCTGCAAGACCAGACCACACTGAACCGCATGTGGATTATCCGCAAGTTCATTGCCGAGATGAATCCTATCGAGGCGATGAGCACCATCCGCGACCGACTGGTACAAACGCACTCCAACGAGGAGTTCCTGTTGTCCATGAATGGATAATATCGAAATGTCGAGAGCATGGAACAACTCCTGAAATATTTCCCCACTCTGAGCGTTGAGCAGCAGCGACAATTCGCTGCGCTCGACGCTTTATACCGTGACTGGAATGCGAAAATCAACGTCATCTCCCGCAAGGACATTGACAACCTGTACGAGCACCACGTGCTTCACTCGCTGGCCATTGCCAAGATGATTCATTTCCGTCCCGGCACACGCATTCTCGACTTCGGCACTGGCGGTGGTTTCCCCGGCGTTCCCCTCGCTATTCTCTTCCCTGAATGTGAGTTCAAGCTCATCGACGGCACGGGCAAGAAAATCCGGGTGGCTCAGGAGGTGTGCAACGCTATCGGACTGAAGAACTGTCACCCCGAGCATTTGCGCGGCGAGGAAGAAAAAGGCCGTTACGATTTCATCGTCAGTCGTGCCGTAATGCCCCTACCCGACCTCGTCAAGATTGTCCGAAAGAACATTGCCAAGGAAAACCGCAACTCCCTGCCCAACGGCATCCTCTGCCTCAAGGGCGGCAACTTAGAAGGCGAGCTCCAGCCCTTCCGTAAGATTGTGGAAAGTCAGGAGCTCAGCACATGGTTCTCTGAAGAGTGGTTCAAGGAGAAGCACGTTATCTATTTACCACTATAATTTCATTATTCTTCACCGCAGATAGGGATTATACTGCAACTCGTCGGCGATGATGCTCTGTGGACCATGGCCTGAAAGCACGACGGTTTCCTTGGGTAGCTTGGATATGACATTCTTCAAGCTATTATCCATTTCTGCCCACGAGCCTTCGGCAAAGTCGGTACGGCCAATGCTCATGCGGAAGAGGGTATCACCAGTAAAGGCTGTATGTTCCTCCTCACAATAGAACAGGCACGAGCCATGTGTGTGGCCAGGAGTTTGCAGCACTTGCAAAGTATGATTGCCAAAGGTAATCGTGTCACCGTCCTTCAGCAATCTGCCTACCTGCGGACGTTCCTCGGAGATGGTCATGCCGAAGAGGGTCTTGGCCTGTTCAGGCAAGTGTTCTAACAACTCTTTATCTTCCTCGCATATTTCCACCTTCAGACCATACTGATGATAAAGACGGACAGCTCCAAAGTTATGGTCTAAGTGAGCATGCGTCGCCAGCAGATGAATGGGCTTCAACTGGTTGCTGTCAATATAGTGCTGGAGAGCTTTGTGTTCCTCTTCGTAATAGGCGCCACAGTCAATGATGACACACTCCTTGGACTCGTCGCTCACTACGTAGCAGTTCTCCTGTAAGGGATTGCACTCTATGCGCTGAATGTTAAACATAACTCCTCGTATTTCTTACATCTTACATCTTACATCTAACATCTTACATCTTTATCGTATAGCCGTAGGCAGGAATGTCGATGTTGCGACCCTTCACATCCAGGCTGACAGGCTGAGCGCCCTTGTTCAGCGCTACGACAACCTCCTGACCCAAATAAGTGCGTGAGAACACCAGCACATTATCATCGACATAGAGCTGGCGGTAGTCGCCATAGAGCAACGGCATGCTGCTACGACGCAGATGAGTAAGGTATTTTGTCTGTCCCAAGAGCCACTGTTCGTTGGCGGTAAGCCCGCTGAAGCGCATCATACGACGATTGTCAGGGTCGTTAGCGCCACACTGTCCGTACTCGTCGCCCTGATAGATGCAGGGAACACCAGGAATGGTAAGGTTCAGTACCTCTAACAGCAATGCCTTCTGGAAAGCAATACGCTCACGAGTAGAGTCAGCATTGGCGGTAACTCCTATCTGCCGATGCCAGCCAGCAGCCTTGCCGTCCTCATCCCAGCTGACAGCACCGCCAGCCAGCGAGATGAAACGTGTCTTGTCGTGGTTGCCGGAGATGTTGCCCATGGTGTGATGAGCACCATACGATGCCAGCGACTCGTCGATGGTCTTGGCAATACTCTTCATCGACTCACCGTCTTTACCCAACACGTCAATAGCAGTATGATAGACGTTGAAGTCGAACTGTGCGTTCAGCATACCCGTCTTCACGTAGGAGCCGATAAGCTCGTTGTCGCCGTAGGTCTCGCCAATCATCCAAAGCGAACGGTCGGGATAACGGGTCTTCATCTTATGAGTGAACATGCGCCAATAGTTCAGGGGGATGTGTTTGCAGGCATCGTGACGATAGCCGTCGAAGTCGTACTTGTCTATCCAGTAGAGGGCGGTATCCGTCATGGCCTCGCAGACCTCGTTACGCTCCAGGTCGAGGGTTGGAATGTGCTTGTCGAACCATGTCGTCAGTCGAGCCTCATCCCAGAGTTCGAAGTTGCGGCGCCCGTCAGGCAGGATGCTGTCCGTAATCCAGTCGGGGTGTGCCTTCAGCGTCGGGGAATTGATGTGCATATGGTTAGCCACATAGTCGAGAATGACATTGATGCCGTGCTCATGTGCCGTGGCAAGCAGTTCCTTCAACTCTGCATCGGTACCCATGCGGTCGTCAATCTTCGTATTGTAGATAGGCCAGTAGCCATGATAGCCGGAGAACTTGGTCTTGGGATTGTCATACTGTCCCCAGGCATCCTTCGGATTCTGCGTGATAGGCGATATCCACAGCGTATTGATGCCTAAGCTGTCAAAGAATCCGTCTTGTATCTTTACCGTAACACCCTTTAAGTCGCCTCCCTTGTAATCGACTCGTGCATCGACATCGGGAATGTTCAGCGGAGCGTCATTGGCGGTATTGCCGTTATTGAAGCGATCGACTAACAGACTATACAATATCTGTGCATTGGCATCGTGGCGTGTCAACTCCTCGGCATTGGTTACAGGCACTCCATCTTCTAACGGAATCAGCAGGTCGTTGAGCAGTACGGAGTCGTTGCAGGCAAAGACACGCAGATAGCTGCGGCCTTCCTGTTTAGGCAGAGTCGACAAATCCAAATCGAAGGTACCGTCCTGCTGTTCTTTTACAGCGTCTTCAGACAACAGTCTGTTCTGAACGAAACAACGGAAGACAAGCGGCTTCAGACCCTCATCGACTTTCAGCGAAAGCGCGTTATCCTTGATGCCAGCAGTGGTCAGCGCCTGTCTTACGGGTAACTGCGGGAGAATGGGGATTGCCACCTCACCACAGCCTTCGCCAATGCTCAGCACGCCGAGTTTGCCGGCAGCACCATAAAGCGTTGCCACCTCGTCTTTAACGACCAGGCTATCGTAGCCCCCGGTTACGCGTACTTCGCCGATGTTCTGTAAATCGAGCGATGGCAGATAATCCGTCAGAAACACTTCCGTCGTATCACCGGTCTCATGAATAGGCAGTATGGGTTCACCCATTGCCACACGTTTCATTTCTGCATTTCCGCAACAGCCACTCAACAGGGCTGTCAGGAACAGGCACATTGCAATATTCTTCATAGTTTAGCTTGTATAATTTTAGGGTTAGTATTTTACTTTCACTTTCTTCTCTTTACTCTCGTTGCTTAGGCGGTCTAAGGCAGTCACCACATAGACGTATTGACTCTTGGGTGCTGCCTGCGGCAGTTCGTAATGGGTCTGCGAAGTGACGGCAACGATCTTCGAGACATCGTCAAGATTCACGCGCTCGCCTTTCTCAAAGCGATACACCACATAACGCTCGGCAATGTCGTCCCAGTCCTTCGCCTTCGGCTCTGTCCAGAAAAGCACCTTCTGTCCATCCACGTCGAGTGCCTTCAGCTTGCGCACCTTCTTCGGAGCCTTGTTGTCCATCTGTGGCATCAAAGGCTGCAAGGCAGGATAACGCCAATAGACGGTGCGGAGTGTTGTTCCATAGTTGCCAACATTATCGACAGCAGCCTTGGCATACCAGAGCACGGTACCTTTCACGTTCTCCATCTGACTATGCAGCGCCATCTTGGCAGACAGCTGGTGGATGTTCGGATTGCGTAAGTCGGTAGCCTTGACGGTTCGCTCTACGTCCTCTCCTATATATAAAGGTACGCGCGAACAATGCTTGTTCCACCAATGTATCAGTTCGTCATAGTCGGCAGCTTTATGACCTATCTCCCAGTATAACTGTGGCACACAATAGTCTATCCATCCCTCGTTGACCCATAGCAGCACGTCGGCATACAGGTCGTCGTAATTCTGCAAACCATTGGTACGGCTACCGTTAGGATCATTCTTCAGATTGCGGTAAATGCCAAAAGGCGACACACCGAACTTCACCCAAGGCTTCGTCTCGTGAATGGTCTCTGACAACTGGTGAATGAACTCATTCACATTCTGGCGACGCCAGTCACCGATACTTTGTGAGTGGTTAGAACGAGTCTGGTAATAAGCCTGGTCAGGAATGGCAACTCCTGGAGTGGGATAAGGATAGAAGTAGTCGTCAATGTGCAGGCCATCTACATCGTAACGCTCGACGATGTCCTTCACCACGCGGCAGATGTAGTCGCGACTTTCCTTCAGCGCAGGGTTCAGCAGCGTCAGTCCGTCGTAGTCGAAACACCATTCAGGATGCTGGCTGACCACATGATTGTATGCCGATGTGTGGGGCGTCTTGGTCTTGGCACGATACGGGTTAATCCAGGCATGCAGCTCCATACCACGACGATGACACTCAGCCGTCATCCATGCCAACGGATCCCAATAGGGCTGTGGAGCACGTCCCTGTACTCCTGTCAGATAGTAGCTCCAAGGCTCTATCCTACTCTCGTACAAGGCATCGCATTCAGGGCGTACCTGAAAGATGATGGCATTACAGCCATCCTTCTGCAACTCGTCCAACTGATAGCGCAGCGTCTCCTGCATCCTCGCAGTACCCATGCCCTTAAACTGTCCGTTGACGCTTTGAATCCAAGCACCGCGAAACTCTCGCTTCTGCTGCGCCCCTGCGGGACTCATGAATAATGAACAATGAATAACGAATAATATCCATAGGATTGTCCAACGCTTCCATCTTATCTCCATCAATCTTTCCATTGCTTTATTTAATTATTAATTATTCATTAGAAAATCATTGATTTTCGCCGTCCAGTCCTCACCATTCTCAGGCAACAGCGTCATCATGCCCAACTGACTGGCAGTAGCTACGTTGCGAGCTCCGTCATCCACAAACAGACACTCTGAAGCGAAGGTCTTTTCGTTGTGTAGTACGGCACGGAATATCTGCTCAGAAGGTTTCATCAACTTCAACTGATAACTCAGATAACAATGGTCGAAATAATACGATACGGGATGTCCCTCGCCATCGAATGCTCCACTTTCTGCCCACTCCATCATGTAGGGATTGGTATTCGAGAGCAACAGCACCCGATAACCCTCCTGCCTCAGGCGTTTCAAGAACTCCAGATTACGCTTCGGCACTTCCAGGGCATAACCTTGCCAGGCATAGGCACATTCTTCATGTGTCACCTCATGTCCTACCAACTTGCTGAACTCACGGCGAAAGTCCTCTGCCGTGATCAGTCCGTGCTCCAAGTCGCCGAAGATGCCGCTCTGCGTATAGCTGTCCAGACGCTCTTCAGCATCTGCCAGTCCTAAAGCCTTAAAGCGGTTAACAGCCTGTTGAGGGTCTAGCGTGATAATCACGCCCCCAAGGTCGAATATTATCGTTTTAATCTGACTCATTCCATTATCAATTGTCAATTGTCCATTCTCAATTACCAACTACTTATAGGTTTTCATGGCGCGGTCCATTTCCCGACGGTCTTCTTTCTCCTTCAATGTCTGGCGCTTGTCAAACTCTTTCTTACCCTTGCAAAGAGCGATATCCATTTTCGCACGCCCCTTGTCATCAATAAACACCAGCAGGGGAACAATGGTATAACCCGTCTGCTTGGTGGCTGCCGCCAGACGGCTGATTTCCCTGCGCGTCAGCAACAGCTTGCGGTCGCGCTTCATGTCGTGATTATTATAGGAACCATAGAAGTAAGGCGAGATATTCATGCCTTTCACCCACATCTCACCATTGATGATAGTGCAGTAGGTATCTACCAGCGAGGCCTTGCCCATACGGATACTCTTAATCTCCGTACCCGTCAGCACAATACCTGCCGTAAACTCCTCGATGAAGAAATATTCAAACGAGGCCTTTCTGTTCTTTATCTGTACAGGACTCTTCTTGCGGAGTTCTTCTTGTTGCTTATTCATTTCTCTACGTTTGCAAACTTCTCAATATGCTCGTCAATATAGTGCGCTACTTGCTCCGTCCACTCCTCTTCACGCTCTACGAACTCGTCATCCAAATCGTCAAATTCCGGGAACTGCTCGAACAGCGCCATAAATTCATCGTCCGTGCAGTCGCGCTCTATCTGCTCGTGATACTTCACATACAACGAATGGGCGTCATAGATTAGTCTTGACAGTTCCCTCATACCCCACAGCTTCACGGCTTTGGCAAAGGGGTTCTTGAAGATGAAGGGGCCATAGCCGTTGTGTATCAGTTGCACAAAACCGCCATCCATCACTTCCTGATGCAGCGTGTCCCACGCCAATAGCGTTATCTGATCACTGTTCAGTTCCGACAGTGTGTCAGCCGTCAACTCTCCACCAATGGCCTCCTTGATGGCTGCGACAAAAGCTCCGACGAAGGCATCCATGCCTTCTGTGGCTGCTTTTTGAAGGGTAGCGTCTTGTATTGTTACTTGTTTCATGCTGCAAAGATACGAATATTTTGTGAATTAAGCATCATGTGGGAAGAATTATGCGTCACAATATCTGATATTTCTTCTTTCTTTCCCGTTTGGCTTTCTGCGGTACTCCCGAAGGTCCCTGCGTAACGGAATGTTTGGTCTTGATGCCTCGATACGAATTCCAACGGTCGTGGATACGGCGCACGTAATCGACGGTTTCCGAACCACGCATATAGCCATTCTTTACCACGGGGTCGTTATAATACTGCGGCTGCTGAAGTCCCAGTACGAAAGGTTCCACGTCGTGCCAACGCTGCGGATTGCGACCGTAGCGACGCGCCAAAGCCATTGCATCACGGATATGGAAACCGCCGCCATTGTAAGCTGCCAATACAAACTTGATGCGCTCCGAACGGTCACGGACATCGGCAAACGACTGGTCCAGTTCGGCAATATAGCGCACGGCAGCAGCAATATTCTGCTCCGGATTATAAATCTCGCTGCGCGGCAATCCCAAATGATCGGCAGTCGAGGGCATAATCTGCATCAGACCACAGGCTCCTGCCCACGACTGGGCTTGCGGATCAAAGCACGACTCCTGATAACACTGGGCTGCCAGCAGTCGCCAGTCCCAACGGATGCGGGAGGCATGATGCTGGAAGGAAGCATCGTAGTGCGAGATAACGCCTCCCGCCTGATTCAGCATAGGAGCATAGACACGACGCTGAACGGTTGGTGCAGTCAGCAGTCGTTGCTGTTGCTGCTGAGCCTCAGCGAGCATCGAAGGCCGATACCAGTCACGGAATGCCTTCTGCAGGTTTTTCTTCGCCTCACCAAAGCGCCACCCTGCTCCTTCTTTTGTCAATGGATAGCATATCACATCAGCAGCGTCTTCTTCCAGCCTGCTGAGCATTTCCGCCGTATCGCGGCACACCTCCATGCGCAGACTCACACCTAGTTTGTCAGCAAAGCGTTGTGCCAACAAATACTGCGTTCCCAGATGACGTCCCCGATAGTCGTAATAGGTTTCAGGGCCCGTCAGCGTCAGGGCTATCAGCTCTCCATGAAGTTGAATATCAGCCAAGTCGAAGTCGTTGTCCTCTGGAATGGTGTCTGAGATTTCTCCCCATGGAGCCACCACGGGTTCTTGTCGTTTCTGTCCGCAAGAAGCCAACAGAAAAAGACAGAAAAAAAGAATAATTATACCGTTTCTTGTCAATTTCATTCGAATTTAGGTGCAAAAGTAATCATTTTCTTGCAAATATCAAGGGAAATGTGTAATTTTGCACCTTTAAAAGGTAAAAAAGTTAAAGTATAGCTATTAAGATGTTAAGAATTGCAGTACAATCAAAGGGTCGTCTCTTTGACGACACGATGAATCTGCTGGCAGAAGCAGATATAAAGGTTAGTTCAGGACGACGCACATTATTGGTCCAGTCGGGCAACTTCCCATTGGAAGTGCTCTATCTACGCGATGACGACATTCCTCAAAGTGTAGCCTCTGGTGTGGCAGACATCGGTGTCGTTGGTGAAAACGAATTCGTGGAGCGTGGCGAAGATGCTGAAATCGTTTCCCGTCTCGGTTTCTCGAAGTGCCGTCTGTCGCTGGCCATTCCCAAAGAAATAGACTATCAGGGCGTAGCGTGGTTCAATGGCAAGAAGATTGCCACCTCCTACCCGCACATCCTCAAGCAGTTTCTTGACGACAAAGGAATCAAAGCCGAGATACACGTCATCACAGGTAGCGTTGAGATCAGCCCGGGCATCGGACTGGCTGACGGCATCTTCGATATTGTCAGCAGTGGTTCCACGCTGGTCAGCAACAACCTGCGCGAGGTGGAAGTGGTGATGCAGAGTGAAGCTTTGCTCATTGGCAACAAGAACATGTCGCAGGAGAAGCGCGCCATCCTGGAGCAAATGCTGTTCCGCTTCAAGGCCGTCAAGGATGCCGAAGACAAGAAATATGTCCGCATGAATGCTCCCAAGGCCCGTCTACAGGAGATCATCAACGTGCTCCCTGGTCTGAAGAGTCCTACCATCATCCCGTTGGCCGACGAGGAGTGGTGCTCCGTTCATACGGTGCTCGACCAGAAACGCTTCTGGGAAATCATCGGCAAACTGAAGGAGATGGGAGCTCAGGGCATTCTCGTCACCCCCATCGAGAAAATGATTATTTAACAGTGTTCGGCGGTTCACCCGCCGAAACCCCATCAGAACAATGAAGATATACAGATACCCACAGCGCGAAGCATGGAGTGAGATTGTGGCTCGTCCACGACTGGATCTCACTCAGCTGAATACCACCGTCAAAGAGGTGCTCGCTGACGTGAAGGCCCGTGGCGACCAAGCCGTCAAGGAGTACGAGCTAAAATTCGACAAGGCTGACCTGCAGTCTCTCGCCGTCACCGAAGAGGAGATGGACGAGGCTGAGAAGCTGGTGAGCAACGAACTGCGCGATGCCATTACTTTGGCACACCACAACATCAAGGTGTTCCACACCGCACAGCGATTCGTCGGACAAAAGGTAGAGACACAAGAAGGTGTCACCTGTTGGCAGAAGAGTGTTGCCATCGAGCGCGTGGGACTCTATATTCCTGGAGGTACTGCCCCACTCTTCTCAACTGTACTGATGCTGGCTACTCCTGCCAAGATTGCCGGCTGCAGAGAAATCGTGCTCTGCACACCGCCAAACAGCGAGGGACGCGTGAACCCTGCCATTCTCGTGGCTGCGCGCATCGCCGGCGTCAGCAAAATTTACAAAATGGGTGGCGTACAGGCTATCGGTGCTATGGCTTACGGAACGGAAACAGTACCCAAGGTTTACAAGATTTTCGGTCCTGGCAACCAGTACGTCATGGCTGCCAAGCAACAAGTCAGCATCGACGAGGTGGCCATCGACATGCCTGCAGGTCCCTCGGAAGTCTGTGTACTGGCTGACGACACCGCCAATGCTGAGTTCATCGCTGCTGACCTGTTGTCACAGGCTGAGCACGGTCGCGACTCGCAGGTGCTCTTCATCACCACCTCCGAGCAGAAGCTCGTAGAGGTGCAGGCAGAGGTGGAACGCCAACTGGCACTCCTGCCCCGCCGCGATATTGCACAGACAGCCTTAGACAACAGCCGCTACGTGCTCGTCAGTTCTGCTGACGAGATGATGGCGCTGTCGAATGCCTACGCTCCTGAGCACCTTATCATTCAGACACGCAACTACGAAGAATTGGCAGAACAGGTAATCAATGCCGGCAGTGTCTTCTTAGGATCCTATGCCTGCGAAAGTGCCGGCGACTATGCCAGCGGCACTAACCACACGCTGCCCACTCACGGCTACGCCACGGCCTATAACGGCGTGAACCTCGATTCTTATTGCCGTAAGATCACCTTCCAGCACCTTACCGAGGACGGTATTCGCCACATTGGCCGGGCCGTGGAACTGATGGCTGAAGCCGAGCAGCTCGATGCCCACAAGAACGCTATGAGCGTTCGCATCAAGTCAATAGAATAGTGTGTTCGACTGTTCTCCCGTCGAAATAAATCAAAGAAATATGAAACCACTTGAGCAGTTAGTAAGACCCAACATCTGGTCGCTGGCACCTTATTCGTCAGCCCGTGACGAATACTCTGGCAAGGAGGCACACATCTTCCTCGATGCCAACGAGAACCCGTACAACGAACCTTATAACCGCTATCCCGATCCTTTGCAGCGAGAGCTGAAAGCCCAGTTGTCGAAGATAAAGGGCGTTCCCGTGGAAAACATCTTCCTGGGCAACGGCAGCGACGAGGCCATCGACCTTGCCTATCGCATCTTCTGCGAGCCAGGCCGTGATAACGTGGTTAGCATAGCCCCCACCTACGGCATGTACAAGGTCTGTGCCGACATCAACGATGTCGAGTGTCGTCAAGTCCTGCTCGACGAGCACTACCAGTTCCATGCCGCTGACCTGCTTGCTGCCTGCGACAGCCACACCAAGATTATCTGGCTCTGCTCGCCCAACAATCCCACAGGCAATTCGCTGAACAGGGACGAGATGCTGAAAGTTGTGGAAGGTTTCGACGGCATCGTAGTCGTCGATGAGGCATACATCGACTTCGCCCAACAGCTATCGCTACGTCAGGAACTGCCCGCACACCCCAACCTCATCATCCTGCAAACCATGTCGAAGGCATGGGGCTCAGCAGCTATCCGATTGGGTATGGCATTTGCATCGAAAGACATTATTAATATATATAATAAGGTGAAATATCCTTATAACGTAAACCTGCTCACCCAGCAGCAAGCCTCAGAGATGCTCCGCGACCCCTACGAGGTGGATAAGACGGTGAAGGTGCTGCTGCAGGAGCGTGCCAGACTGATGTTGGCCTTCCAGGAACTGCCCATTTGTCAGCAGGTCTTTCCTACTGATGCCAACTTCTTCCTGGCCCGCATGAGCGATGCCCAGAAGATTTACGACTATCTGGTGGAACGCGGCATCATCGTCCGCAACCGTTCCCGCATCCAATTGTGCGACAACTGCTTACGCATCACTATCGGCACTCGTTCCGAGAACAATGAGCTGGTAGCGGCACTCCGACAATTCTAAACACAGGAATGAAACCTGGCTGCAAAGCCTTCAAATAAAAGCCAAAAGAAAAAAAACACTTTTTCTTTTGGTTTTTTGCTTACTTATTCGTACCTTTGCAGCCGATTTGCGTACCAGAAGGTACGAGGGAGGCGGAACAGACGCCGACTCCTCTGATTATTAACCCATTAAAAGATGACCTGATAAACGTCTGTTCAGGCCTTGCCCCGATGAGAAGCGGGGCGACACATTATTAATTATTATGTCAGAATTAACAAAGAACGTCCAGCCATTACAGGACTTCGACTGGGAACAGTTTGAGAATGGCACAACCGCTGGTGTAAGCAAGGAAGAGCTTGACAAGGCGTACGATGAAACGCTGAACAAGGTGAGCGAGCATCAGGTTGTTGACGGTACCGTCATCAGCGTCGACAAGAAGGAAGTAGTCGTCAACATCGGCTACAAGAGCGACGGTATCATTCCTGCCAGCGAGTTCCGCTACAATCCCGACCTGAAGGCCGGCGACACCGTTGAGGTGTATGTAGAGAACGCTGAGGACAAGAAGGGTCAGCTCGTACTGTCTCACAAGAAGGCTCGCATGTCTAAGAGCTGGGATCGTGTCAATGCAGCCCTCGAAGCTCAGGAGATTATCACTGGTTACATCAAGTGCCGCACGAAGGGTGGTATGATTGTCGATGTATTCGGCATCGAGGCTTTCCTGCCCGGTTCTCAGATTGACGTTCATCCCATACGTGACTACGACCAGTTCGTTGGTAAGACGATGGAGTTCAAGATTGTGAAGATCAATCAGGAGTTCCGCAACGTAGTTGTTTCTCACAAGGCTCTCATCGAGGCCGAGCTCGAGGCTCAGAAGCAGGAGATCATCGGCAAGCTGGAGAAGGGTCAGATCCTGGAGGGTGTTGTCAAGAACATCACCAGCTACGGTGTCTTCGTTGACCTCGGTGGTGTTGACGGACTGATTCACATCACTGACCTGTCTTGGGGTCGCGTAGATGATCCTCATAAGGTTGTTGAGCTCGACCAGAAGATGAACGTTGTCATCCTGGACTTCGACGAGGAGAAGAAGCGCATCGCCCTGGGTCTGAAGCAGCTCACTCCGCATCCTTGGGATGCTCTGGATGCTAACCTCAAGGTGGGTGACCACGTGAAGGGTAAGGTAGTCGTTATTGCTGACTACGGTGCATTCGTAGAGATCCAGCCTGGTGTTGAGGGTCTGATTCATGTTAGCGAGATGTCATGGAGCCAGCACCTGCGCAGCGCTCAGGAGTTCCTGAAGGTTGGCGACGAGATTGAGGCTGTCATCCTGACACTGGACCGCGACGAGCGCAAGATGTCTCTGGGTATCAAGCAGCTGAAGGAAGATCCCTGGGAGGCTATCGAGGTGAAGTACCCCGTTGGTTCCAAGCACACCGCTCGCGTTCGCAACTTCACCAACTTCGGTGTATTTGTAGAGCTGGAAGAGGGTGTCGATGGTCTGGTACACATCAGCGACCTCAGCTGGACCAAGAAGGTAAAGCATCCTTCAGAGTTCACTCAGGTAGGTGCAGAAATCGACGTTGTCGTACTGGAAATCGACAAGGAGAACCGTCGTCTGTCTCTCGGTCACAAGCAGCTCGAGGAGAATCCTTGGGATGTCTTCGAGGAGAAGTACACTGTTGGTTCTATCCACGAGGGTAAGATTACCGAACTGCTCGAGAAGGGTGCCGTTGTTGCTCTCGACGAGAACGTTGAAGGCTTCGCTACTCCCAAGCACCTCCAGAAGGAGGATGGCTCTCAGGCCGTTCAGGGCGAGACACTGCCCTTCAAGGTGATTGAGTTCAACAAGGAGTCTAAGCGCATCATCCTCTCTCACAGCCGCACCTTCGAGGATCCGCAGCGTGAAGAGAAGAAGGCCGCAGCCAAGAAGGCTCGTGCTCCCAAGAAGGACGACACGCCAAAGATTGAGAATGTCGCAGCATCGACCACACTGGGCGATCTTGACGTACTGGCTCAGTTGAAAGCCCAAATGGAAAAGGGCGAATAAAAAAATCGGGAGACGCTTGGTCGTCTCCCTTTTTTTTTGTACTTTTGCACACTGGTAGCAGAAAACTAAAAAGACAACATAAAACAAACAAGCAAATGAAGAAGGTATTAGTATTAGGTTCAGGTGCCTTGAAAATCGGACAGGCAGGAGAATTTGACTACAGTGGTTCACAAGCTCTGAAAGCGTTACGCGAAGAGGGAATATCCAGTGTGTTGGTCAATCCTAACATTGCCACCATCCAAACTTCTGAGGGTATTGCCGATAAGGTGTATTTTCAGCCCGTGACGACTCACTTCGTGACAGAGATTATCAAGAAGGAGCGTCCTGACGGTATCCTGCTGGCATTCGGCGGACAGACTGCCCTGAATTGCGGTACGGAATTGTATCTGAATGGCACGCTGAAGGAATACGGCGTCGAGGTGATGGGAACCAGCGTCGAGGCTATCATGAATACGGAAGACCGTGACCTCTTCGTCAAGAAACTCGACGAGATTCAGCTGAAGACGCCTGTGAGCCATGCCGTAGAGAACATGGAAGATGCTTTGAAGGCTGCTCACGAGATAGGTTTCCCCATTATGATCCGCTCTGCATACGCCTTAGGAGGTTTAGGCTCGGGCATCTGTCCTGACGAGAAAGCCTTCAAGGAACTGGCAGAGAGTGCTTTCACATTTGCTCCGCAGATTCTGGTCGAGGAGTCGCTGAAAGGCTGGAAGGAGATAGAGTTCGAGTGCATCCGCGACAAGAACGACCACTGCTTCACCGTTGCCTCGATGGAGAACTTCGACCCCTTAGGCATCCACACAGGCGAGAGTATCGTTGTTGCTCCGACTTGCTCGCTGAAGGAAGAGCAGGTGAAGATGCTGCAGGACATCACCATCCGCTGCGTACGCCACTTGGGCATCGTCGGCGAGTGCAACATTCAGTTTGCCTTCAATGCCGAGACCAACGACTATCGCATCATCGAAATCAACGCTCGTCTGAGCCGCAGCTCGGCACTGGCTTCAAAGGCTACCGGCTATCCCCTCGCCTTTGTCGCTGCCAAGATTGCCTTGGGCTACACGCTCGACCAGATTGGCGAGATGGGCACCACCTCTTCCGCTTACGTTGCTCCGTCGTTGGACTACATGATTTGTAAGATTCCCCGTTGGGACCTCACCAAGTTTGCAGGTGTCAGCCGCCAGATAGGCTCCAGCATGAAGTCGGTAGGCGAAATCATGTCCATCGGTCGCTCGTTCGAGGAGATGATTCAGAAAGGTCTGCGCATGATTGGTCAGGGCATGCACGGCTTCGTAGGCAACGACCATACAAAGTTCGACAATCTGGACGATGCTCTGGAGAACCCCACCGACCTGCGCATCTTTGCCATTGCACAGGCTTTGGAAGAGGGTTACACCATCGAGCGCATCGAGCAGCTGACGAAGATTGACAAGTGGTTCCTGGAGCGTCTGAAGCACATCGTTGACCTGAAGCACGAGCTGCAGAAATACAACCAGCTGGAGGACGTTCCTGCTGCCTTGATGCTCGAGGTGAAACAATGTGGCTTCTCTGACTTCCAGATAGCCCGCTTCGTGCTGAAGCCCAAGGGCGGCAACATGGAGAAAGAGAACCTGCAGGTGCGCCAGTGCCGTAAGCAGATGGGCATCCTGCCCAGCGTAAAGCGCATTCCTACCGTTGCCAGCGAGCACCCCGAGCTAACCAACTACCTGTACTTCACCTACACGCATACTCCCGCCTTTGCTCCGTCAAACGGCAAGCCTTACGTTCCCGCTCACGACATCAACTACTATAACAACGAGAAGTCGGTCATCGTGCTGGGTTCTGGCGCTTACCGCATCGGCTCCAGCGTAGAGTTCGACTGGTGCTCGGTGAATGCCATCAACACCGCGCGCAAGCAGGGCTACAAGAGCATCATGATCAACTACAACCCTGAGACGGTATCGACGGACTACGACATGTGCGACCGCCTGTACTTCGACGAGCTGTCGTTAGAGCGCGTGCTCGACGTCATCGACCTGGAATCGCCGCGTGGCGTCATCGTCAGCGTGGGTGGACAGATTCCCAACAACCTCGCCATGAAGCTGCACCGCCAGGGCGTTCCTGTACTCGGAACCAGTCCCGTGGATATCGACCGTGCAGAGAACCGCGACAAGTTCTCGGCTATGCTCGACAAGCTGGGTATCGACCAGCCTGCATGGCGTGCGCTGACCTCGTTCGACGACATCAAGGAATTCGTCAGCGAAGTGGGCTATCCCGTACTCGTCCGTCCTTCCTATGTGCTCTCCGGCGCTGCCATGAACGTCTGCTACGACGACGAGGAGCTGCACCGCTTCCTGAATATGGCTACCGAGGTGTCGAAGGAGTTCCCTGTGGTGGTATCACAGTTCATGCAGGAGACCAAGGAGATAGAGTTCGATGCCGTTGCCGACAAGGGCGAAGTCGTCGAGTATGCCATCTCCGAACACGTAGAGTATGCCGGTGTTCACTCGGGCGATGCCACGATGGTATTCCCCGCTCAGCACATCTACTTCTCTACCGTTCGTCAAATCAAGAAGATTGCCCGCAAGATTGCCAAGGAGCTGAACATCAGCGGTCCCTTCAACATCCAGTTCCTCGCCAAGAACCGCGAGGTAAAGGTCATCGAGTGCAACCTGCGTGCTTCGCGCTCCTTCCCCTTCGTCAGCAAGATTCTGAAGCGCAACTTCATCGAGACGGCCACGAAGATCATGCTCGACGTCCCCTACTCTCGCCCCGACCGCTCAGAGTTCGACATCGACCGCATCGGCGTCAAGGCCAGCCAGTTCTCGTTTGCACGTCTGCAGAATGCCGACCCCGTACTGGGTGTTGACATGTCGTCAACGGGTGAGGTTGGCTGCTTGGGCGACGACCTGAATGAGGCCATGCTCAACGCACTCATCGCTACGGGCTACCGTCTGCCGAAACAGGGTGGCAGCATCCTCATCTCGTCAGGTGGTGCCAAGGGCAAGGTGAGCCTCTTAGAGCCTGCCAAGGAACTGGTCAAGAAGGGCTATCAGGTCTTTGCCACCGGAGGTACCGCCAAGTTCTTCAACGACAACGGCGTACAAGCCACTCCCGTTGCATGGCCCGACGAAGAGGGCAAGAACAATGTGATGGACATGATTGCCAAGCACCAGTTCGACCTCATCATCAACGTGCCGAAGAACCACACCAAGCGCGAGCTGACCAACGGCTACCGCATCCGTCGTGGCGCCATCGACCACAACATTCCCCTGATGACCAACGTGCGCTTGGCAAAAGCCTTCATCGAAGCCTTCACAGCCCTCAAGCTGGAAGACATCAAGATTAAGTCTTGGCAGGAGTACAACAGCTAAGCGCATCGCATTAGCAATCAAAAATACCAGAAAGACAGTTCTCCGCAACCGCGAGGACTGTCCTTTTTTCTTGTGGCAGGTGCCATTGCCAATAGCACGGATAGGTTTCGTCAACCGCAAGGACGGCTTTCAACGAGTTCGAGGATAGGCCGCACCGACCTGCTGACTTAAGTCGGAAACATTGCTGACTTAAGTCGGAAACATTGCTGACTTAAGTCGGAAATATTGCTGACTTAAGTCGGACGATTGACGAGAAGGCACTTCGCGGTTGACGAAAAGCCACTTTGCGCTTGAAATGAAAGGGGTTTGAAGTTGTTAAGAAAGGCAATTCGAGGGAATGAAGGGTATCAGGGTTACGAATAAGAGAGCGTTCTATTTTTACGAATATCAAGGTATTCCGTTACCTAAGTATTTATGTGTTGACATTCGACAAAAGTCAGCATGAATATTATGCCAAGTTGAGCAACTTTCATACTCGGTTCCGTATAGTTGGCAATAACTATAACCAAACGATAAAGGAACTAAAGTGTCATTTTTCAGAACGTAGGGCGATGGCACTTGTATGCAAATTGGAGAAATCCATGATGCAGTTAGTGCAGATTATGCATAAAGTCGTAGAACTAACAAACAGGTATGAAAAACGCCTCATTGGCAAGGATAATTGAATATAAACACATTTTTTCAACTTAAAATTACCTCTTTTTTGCTTAATATACATTGAGTATGGAAATTTTTGTGTAAATTTGTAGCCAAATATAGTTATGGAATGGAACGTAAACGAATTAACCGCCTGAAGGTGGTACTTGCAGA
>JAEEGH010001850.1_pt1 | contig 59462 bp, 53 predicted proteins | sample 9134181 | NCBI WGS metagenome assembly JAEEGH01 (sample SAMN16246544, study PRJNA631951) | gut metagenome | biome: gut microbiome; feature: rumen; material: DP-attached | host: Bos | place: Iran: Karaj | collected 2018-10
GCCCTCTTGAGCGTCAGCATTGGCAATGATACCGGCATCAAGATTTATATCAAATTCCACAGCTGTCGGAGGCAGACACATTCCATCGTTGCAAACCATATATTCCAACTCGCCTTTCAGTGCAACTGGCTCTTTACCAAGGACTTTCACCTTCTGAGTGAAGATTGCCTCTTTCTCAAAATACTTCAGATCCATCTCAAAAGCCTTGTCATAATGCACAATAGCAGGGCCTTCCGCAACCTCGCCAATCAGCTCACAGTTAGCATTTTCAGTAAACAGGAACGATGTCGGAACCGGACCGTCGTTGTCAAGTTTTTGCGAATAAATATGCCATCCGGCCTCAATGTCAGCCCGGAAAATCACATTATACACATTGTCGCCTAACGATTCAGCCGAAAAACTCCAATGCACCGGGTCATAGACCTGACCAAATGATGTCAATGGCACTATAAACGCAATAATTAAAGCGAAAAACAATTTAAGTTTTTTCATAGTTAATTGATTATCAATGATTTAATTTTAACACTCTATATTCAATACAAGCTGCAAAGATATGGAAATTATTTTTAATCTCCAAATTTTATTTCATAAATAGTTTTTGTTTTATCAGTAATCTTGAATCTGTCATCGATACGATGGCCTACAATCCACACAATTTCGCCTTCAGCATCGGTCAAAATCTGAGTGTTTCGTTTCTGGAAAGTTGTGAAACCGTTATCGTTGAAGAAATCTGAGACAAGTTTTGTACCTTTCAGCCCCAGCGGATGGAAGCGGTCGCCATGCCACCAATGACGTACATGAAGCGGGAACTTCAGCTTATCGTAATCGAGCTGAGCAATATTGGGGTTGTCCGTTATCAGTAGGGACAACGCATGCGTTGTCCTTACAGGTAGTTTAGAATACGACAAACCTGGTGTAAGAAGGTTATCTGTCAATTCGATCGGGAAAATATCGATGGTGTTTTTTTCGATAACCAATTGATAATTAGTAGAATAGAATTCTTTACCAGGTTCAGAATCCAGAGATGAGAGGATTGATTCGCATTGGGAAAAGGAGAAACCGAATGGACGCAGCCATTCAAATACTAATTGTCGGTCGAAATGACGTTTTGGAATGCTGTGAAGAACGCCGTCGACGGTCTCGATTTGGGAGAGTTTTTCCTTTAGAAGTTCTCTATATAATTGATTTTCAGAGGCTAAATGATTGACCGATTCAAGGATCTTCTCTCGCGCCTCAGGTTTGATACTGTCGAAAACAGGCATCAGATCGTGACGGATTTTATTTCTTAGATAAACGGTGTCGTTGTTGGTGCTGTCTTCGCGCCACTGGATACCGTTTTCAATCGCAAATTGTTTGATTTCTTCACGTGAAGCCCATAGTAAAGGCCTGATATACAATCCGTTACAAGGCTGCATGGCTTTCAAGCCTTTAATGCCGGAGCCACGCATAAGGTTGATAAAAAATGTCTCTATCTGGTCGTCGGCGTGGTGCGCCAATGCAAGCAGTTGTCCGCTGGCATTGATCATATCGTTAAACCATGCGTAGCGCAGTTCACGAGCGGCCATCTCGACGGAAACCTTCTGTGTTTCAACGTATTCCAAGGTATCGAATTGGCGGACAAAGAGCTTCACTCCTACCCTTTCGGCGTATTCACGGACGAATTGTTCGTCGCCGTCAGATTCTTTGCCGCGCAGATGAAAATTGCAGTGCGCAAAGGTGATGTCATAGCCGCATTGCCGTAGAAGTTCCGCCAACACCATCGAGTCGACGCCGCCACTCAAGGCAACGAGTATGCGGTCACCTTTATTAATAAGGTGTTGCTCGGTGATGTAGTTTTGGAACTTGGTCAGCATGACAATCAGAAGTATAAATAAACCAGCAGGAATCCGATGCCGAGGCCGACTGCAGTGCAGATGGCGTACCACATCAGTTTCTGCCATGGCTCGGCGTCCGGTTCAAGTGAACGCTCAATCTTTTTCTTCGGAATAACATCGCCGACAAAGATCTCTTCTTTCGCAGCATTTTCAATGCCTTCCACATCGTTAGGCTCCTCGAAAACGAGGTCATGGTTCTTCACCTGATGTGCCTTGCCACGGAAATAATAGTCAACGCAATAGTTGTTTTCAAGAAGGATTATCACGCCTGTGTTGTCATCATCGGTGCCTTTTGCCACTATCTTGGCACGACGGCCATAGTTCTGCTTCAGAAGTATCTCGTTGTCGTCAACGGTGAGGTAAGCCACCACATTTTCAGTCTCAGAAGTGTCTTTCAAAGCCGAGGTGAGATAGATCACCAGAAGGCTCACCGCCAAGGTACTCAAATCGTCGTGCAAACCGATAATAACCTGATTATCAGCAAGTTCGTAAAACCAAAAATTCACCTCTGGGTTGAAAGAATGAGGATATAACTTGATCCATTCTTTCACCAGACCGATAACTTCGTCCTTTTGGAGGCCTTTAACTTTTATATAGTCCATTTAACTTATTATTTGAGATTTCTCCACTACGTTTCACTTCGGTCGAAATGACACAGGGGAGGTTTTCCTTTTATGCTGTATTTTCTCGACGGAGAAGCCAAATTTACCAATTTTTTCTCCTAAAGTGTAGTATTTCCCGTGCGAATAAGTTATCAGCTCCGCCTGATTAAGCTGGAAAAGCCCGGTGCTCGGGTCGAAATACTTCTCATCGCCGTTGACAGCCACTACCTGGGCCATAAACATGTCATGAGAGCCTAATTCTTTGATTTCCACCACCTTGCATTCAATATTCAACGGTGATTCGGCTATCAGCGGGGCGTTTACTACCTGTGCTTTCTCAGGTGTGAGATGCATCTCCTTGAATTTGTTGTAGTCTCTGCCCGAGCGCACGCCGCACCAGTCGGTGGCTTTCGCCAAGGCGTCGGTTGTAAGATTTATCACAAACTCACCAGTTTTCTTTATTATATCGTATGAATGTCTATTTTTTCTTATCGAGATATAGCACATCGGCGGATCGGAGCATATCGTTCCGGTCCATGCCACCGTGATGATGTTGTAGTTCTCCGGGCTGTCGCCGCACGATACCATCACCACCGGCAGTGGGTAAAGCATTGTTCCAGGTTTAAATGACTTTTTCATACTGCAAAAATAAAAAAAATCCCGTCATGAAGACAGGATTTTTTCATTTTTCGTTATAAGATGCGATGAATCGCATCTTTACAGTGATTCAAATAGCGATATTACTTAATATCCCATGTTGTGCCGCTGTTGAGCAGGTCGTCAACGGTTTTGATGTTTGACTTAGCTGACTCGCGGTCGATGACATCGATGAGGCAGTCGTCGTAGGTCGGAGCTTCCACGTTGCGGATAACGCCGATAGCTACTGGGAACGCTGGAGGCATCATGTGGGCGAGCATCATGTGGATACCAGTGTTCTCTTCTTTCTCGTTGTGAACGAGGATATCCTTTTCCGTGATGCCGTTTTCGCCGATTGTGACGACTTCGAGTGTTGTTCCGTTGAGACGGAGACCTTTATTTCTGTCCTTACCGAAGATGAGCGGTTTGCCATGTTCGCACTTCACCTGCATGTCGTCGCGGACGTCCTTGCCTGTGATGTTTTCGTGAACGCCGTTCGAGAAGATCATACAATTCTGGAGCACCTCGATGACCGACATACCGTCGTGATTCTTAGCTCTCATGCAGATATCTTCGAGTTCCTTGGTGTTGATATCAACGCCACGGGCGAAGAACTTGCCGCCCGCACCGATGACGAGTTCACCAACGTTGAACGGGTCTTCGTAAGTACCTTGTGGAGATGTCTTTGTGACTGTGCCACGGAAAGTACATGGTGAGAACTGGCCTTTTGTCATACCGTAGATACGGTTGTTGAACAGAAGGAGGTTCATGTCCATGTTACGGCGGACGGCGTGGATGAAGTGGTTACCGCCGATGGCTGTGCAGTCGCCGTCACCAGTGATGATCCATACCGAGAGGTTAGGATTTGCGAGCTTCACACCTGTTGCGATAGCGCAAGCGCGGCCGTGGATGCTGTGGAATCCGTAGGTGTTCATATAGTGCGGGAAGCGTGATGAGCAACCGATACCCGAGATGACTGCGATGTCTTCTTTCTTTTTGCCGAGTTTCGGGAACACGTCCTGCAAAACCTTCAAAATAGCGTGGTCGCCGCAACCTGGGCACCATTTCACTATCTGATCGTTAACGAAATCTTCTTTAGTAAGATTAATAACCTGATTATTCATATTTGTGTTTTCCATAGCAATCTTATTTTAAAAGGTCATTAAACTTATTTTCCAACTCTGCTGTGAGGAATGGGAGACCCTGGATCTTGTTGTATTGCTCATACTTAAAGTCAGGCATCTTCTCTCTGAGGTAGTTCACGAACTGACCGTTGTTGTTTTCACAGACGACGATTTTCTTGTGACCGCTCAACACCTCTTTTGTGTTCTTTGGCAGAGGCATGATGTGGCGGAAGTGTGCGTGAGCGACTGACTTGCCTTCTTCGAGCATCTTCTCGACTACTGAGAGGACAACGCCGTATGTGCCGCCCCAGCTCACCACGAGGAGGTCAGCGTTCGGGTCGCCAGTGATTTCCTGTTCAGGGATGAAGTTAGCGACGCGCTGTACTTTCTCTTCACGGAGCTCAACCATGAGCTGGTGGTTCTTCGGGTCGAGTGAGAGGTTACCGCTGCCGTTGGCTTTTTCAAGACCGCTGATACGGTGACGGAGACCTTCTGTTCCTGGGATAGCCCACTCTCTGCGAAGTTTTTCCTCATCACGTTTGTAAGGCTGCCACTCTGGGTCGTTTGCCTTTGCGATTGGCGGGACGATAGCCGGGAGGTCGGCGACTCTTGGGATGCGGAGGATCTCAGAGCCGTTGCCAAGTGAACCGTCGGTGAGGAGGATGACAGGTGTCATGTGCTCCATTGCGAGCTTAGCGGCTTCGTATGCTGCATAGAAGCAGTCTGATGAGCTGCGTGCTGCCATGACGATAAGAGGAGCATCGCCGTTACGGCCGTAGATAGCCTGCATGAGGTCGCTCTGCTCAGCCTTGGTTGGAAGACCTGTTGAAGGACCGCCACGCTGGACGTCGACGAGGACGAGCGGAAGCTCCGTCATCACTGCGAGGCCAAGGGCTTCTGACTTCAGTGAGAGACCAGGACCTGATGTTGTGGTCACTGCGAGGCAGCCAGCAAATGAGGCGCCGAGTGACGAGCAGATACCTGCAATCTCGTCTTCAGCCTGGAAAGCCTTGACTTTCAAGTTCTTATATTTCACCAACTCTGCAAGGATATCGGTTGCCGGAGTGATAGGATACGAACCGCAGAAGATCTGACGGCCCGAGCGCTCTGCAGCTGCCATCAAACCCCATGCTGTGGCGACGTTACCGGTGATGTCACGGTATTTGCCCTTAGGAAGGTTTGCAGGCTCGATACGATATGTGTTGGCGAAAATCTCCATAGTGTCAGCATAGCTGTAACCTGCTGCGACGACAGTCTGGTTTGCCTTGATAACTTCAGGTTTGTTCTTGAATTTGTTGTTGAAATAAGCGTTCAACATAGTGATATCGCGGTTGAAGAGATACATCACGATACCGAGAGCAAACATGTTCTTTGACTTGAGCATGGCCTTGCGGTCCCAGCCGAAATCTTTCAAAGCCTCGAGTGTCATCGATGTGATAGGGGCTTTGACGACTTTGTACTGGCTGAGGGTGTCATCTTGTGTCGGGTCTGTCGTGTAACCTGCTTTTTCGAGAGCCTTGTCGTTCATCGAGTCGACGTCGAAGATGATTGTGGTGCCTGGTTTAAGCCAGCGCATGTTAGCCTTGATAGAGGCTGGATTCATTGCGACGAGCACATCGCAGAGGTCACCTGTGGTGTGGACCGGTTTGTGACCGAAATGTACTTGAAATCCGGAGACGCCTGACACAGTGCCTTGTGGTGGACGGATCTCGCCCGGATAGTCTGGGAAGGTGGCAAAATCGTTGCCCGCCAGAGCTGTTGAGTCGGAAAACAGGTTTCCTGTCAGCTGCATACCGTCGCCAGAGTCACCCGCAAAACGGATAACTACGTGTTCAAGTTCTACAACTTTTGTTCTGTTAGCCATAAGAAAATGAATTTAATTTATTGTATTTTAATAACTTATATAATTTTCAACCAGTTTAGAGATACTCTCTCAATTATTTTGCAAAAGTAAGCATATTTTTTTAATAAAAAAGCAAAAAAAAATATTTTTTCAAAATGTCGCTGCGTATTGGAAAAACCTATATCTTTGCAGAAAATTTTCTAAACTAATTAAAATTATGGCATACAAAATTTTAGACAGCTGTGTAGCTTGCGGTACTTGCATCGACGAGTGCCCAGTCGGCGCTATTTCAGAAGGTAGCATCTATTCAATCAACGCTGATAACTGCGTATCATGCGGCACATGCGCAAGCGTTTGCCCGAACGAAGCAATCGTTGAGGACTAAGCAACACTCTGCATCAAATGTTAAAAATGGTCGGCAGTTTGCCGACCATTTTTTTATTTCTTGAAATAGTTTGAAATCTTCAAGTTTATCTCACGGATACGCTCTTCGTTGAGCTTCACCACTTCCCTGTCGTACGTCATCAGGCCATTAAGCTCGACCTCACAGTCGGTAGTCTGGGTATAGACAGCAGCCGAGAAGCCTTGCGGGATGAGTTCCAACAGTTCGTTGGCGTATTCCACATAAGTATCTGTAACTTTTTCCTCAGTGTCATATTCCACATAGCCCCATCCTTGGTCTTTCACCCAAGTGTGTCCCTCTATTTTTCTACCAATTCCGCCATATTCGCCCAAAACAGTGACTCTTTCAGGTTCGTAGAAATACATCTCAGGGTCCGGATAGTTATGGATGTCCAAAATATCGCCCACGGGATAGTGGTTGCCTCCCGATGCCGGATTAACCAACCTCGACGGGTCGTAATTCTTTGTCCACTCAACGATTTCAGGCGTTTTGAACTGCCCCCACGACTCGTTGAACGGCACCCAGACGCCTATCGAAGGCACAGAATACAGGTAATCGATGATTTCTTTCCATTCTTTTTTATAAGTTGCTTCTGACTCTGGCGTTCTGCGACTTAAAGAGCCGTTGAAATACCCGTCGGTGACCCACTCTGGGCCTTTTCCGCCCGAAGGCATGTCCTGCCACACTATGATGCCGAGACGGTCGCACCAGTAGTACCAACGTGCTGGCTCCACTTTCACATGTTTGCGAATCATGTTATAGCCAAAATCTTTTGTCTTTTCAATGTCGTACCGCAAAGCTTCGTCGCACGGAGCGGTGTAGAGGCCGTCGCACCACCAGCCTTGATCGAGCGGGCCGAACATGAAAATCGGCTCGTTGTTGAGCATCAGACGTACAATGCCTTTCTCGTCCTTTGCAGTGCTGAATTTACGCATAGCGAAGTAACCGACAACTCTATCGACTACTTTATCAGCCTGATACAAAACGACCTCGATATTGTATAAATAGGGATTATCAGGCGACCAAAGATTTGCATCAGCTGGCATTGGCACTTCGACAGCTTCACCATTTATCGATACTGCAGATGCTCCTTCACACGGATTATGTCCATCAGCATACGGTTCACCAGTTTCAGAAATCGTAACTTTAACTTTTTTCGACAAATTGCTCACAATAGTAGGTATAACCGTCACTTTGTGATTATCGATATCAGGTATAATCTTCAAATCAGCAATATAATTCTCATAAACCGGCTCAAGCCACACTGTCTGCCATATTCCAGTAACTGGTGTGTACCAGATTCCATGAGGTTTCACATGCTGTTTACCGCAAGGTTGTTCGCCCTCGTCTGTCGGATCCCAAACACGCACTTTCAATACATTACCTTTCTTTTTTACAGCTTGTGTGATATCGAAAGTAAATGGAGTGTAGCCGCCAGTATGCGAGCCCACTTTTATGTCATTGACCCAGACATCGCACTTCCAATCGACAGCACCAAAATGCAACAAAATGCGTTTACCTCTCCATTTAGAAGGCACCTCAAATTCACGCTGATACCATAGTTCATTGTCTTTTCCGACATATTTCTGCACTCCTGAAAGTGACGATTCTATGCAAAATGGCACCAAAATTTTGCCATCATACTCGCCGATGTTGTTTTCTCCTTTCGAGCGAATGGCATAATCCCATAAACCATTGAGATTCAACCAGTGTAATATGTTTAAATCCTTTTCATATCGCAACATTTGTGGACGCGGATACTCTTGCCATACATTTTCAGGAGTAATTTCAGAAGCCCAGCGGGTCTTCAAACTGTCGCCCGCAGGAGCATATTGTGCCATTGCCAACTGACTGACAATCAAGCAAATAGCCGACAGTACCAATCTTTTCATATATTAATGTTTAAATTTCCAACCTAATCCAAAAAACACCGTCCTGATCTGGTCTGATTCCACATAAAAATCCCTGTAATCTCTGACAAATAACGTAAGATGCTGTCTGCGTGTCAAGCGGTAGTCGACTTCGCCTGTCAGCAATAAAGTGCTGAGTTCCAATCGTTTATCCTTATTAAAATCAGAATAAAGCTCACCATATAAAGTATATTTGTATCTGCTGTAAGGACGTTGATACGACACCGACAGCTTGTTACGCCAGCCAAACTCCGGCGTATAGTTGTAATAGCCAGTCCTTTCGTCATGGAACAGCATTATAAATCGCATTCTATAGCCGAAATCCCAGTTTCGGTAGGTATATTTATACGATGCATTGACAAACAAACGGTAACGATTTCTGAAAACGCGCTTTTCCGTGTATTTATTGATATAATCAAAGCCTGCGCCTATCTTGAAACCGTATCTCACAAACCTGTAGTCGAAGCCCAAAGTGGTCTTGGAACGCGAATATTTCGAGAAATCGTGGTCGAAACGAAGGTCTTCTTTCACCCAAACATCATAATTTCCGGCGAAATTGTTCTCATATTCCGCCTGCAACAGTACACCGAAATCCGTGTTTTTTTGGGCAGTTATGGATTTTGGCAACAAACACAGCAATAACAAAACCGTCATTGTAGAGACGTACGGCCGTACGTCTCTACAATGACGTTGTAATTTGATTGTTTGTTGCATGTAAATCATTGAAAATCTTTCAGTTTCGTAATGTCATTGATTGTATTACATGTCTTCGTGAATGGTTTGTACGTCACTTTCACATACGCCACATCACGCAGAAAATCGATATGACCGACCTCAACTTCTATGATATCCAGGCCGGTACGTTCCTTCAAATCGGCAATCAGCTCAGCCTCGCGGCCGTGTTTCACATTCTCAATCTTATCGTAAAGCACGATTTTTGTCTCGGTACGTTTCCGGGTGATGATGCCACTTTCAAACAGCCATATCGATATGATAAACAACAAGTTAGTCACTAACAGCTCCACATAACTCACTGTCAATGCGAGGCCGTTTATTATCGAGATGCCAATGATGATGAACAAATATGTCATCTCCCGCACTTTCAGGGTTTCCGTTCTATAACGTATCATTCCAAAGATTGCAAAAAGCCCCAAAGCGAAGCTTATCGCCATCTTCATGTTTTCCATGTGGATTATGAGCAGGAAAATCGTTATTGCGAAGAGCATGAAGGTGAAATAATAGTCGTTTCTCCTGCTCTTCGGGTAGTAGAAGGACCTCACGATGATCCAGCACACCAGAAAATGGAATGCGAAGCGCACCAAAAGCGTCCACAGACTTACAGTATCGACGAGTGGCACACCGAGGAAGCCCGATTCAAAGGCATCTCCGCCGAACTCGCGTGCTATGTCCGGGTCAAAGTTCTGCATTGTTTGTAGTAACAGCATATCCTCTCAGTTTTTTCAATTTTTCAAGTTTTATAATTTTTTTCTTAAAACGATTCTGTTTCAACGTCTTGTCGGTCAAAGCCCTGCCGATGCAGTACTTGCTGATACTCAACGGCTTGACACGCAGCTCAAACAGGGCTTTCTGAAACCTCGACTCGCATTGTCCGTCACGTTTCAACTCCATGATGACCAGAGGTGCGATTCCTGTGTCATTGCCGTTTTCGAAATTATGAAAACGCACGTTGAAATCAACCGTTATTCTCTCCGTTTTGCCTTTGTTTACAATGGTTATGCGCTCAAACGACGTCGACAGTTTCCTCATGAAGCCGTCGAAGTCATAGTCGGGCAGTTGATTTTCAACAAATTCACGCGTTTTTCCATCCGATTTCAGGTCCTCAAAAACGCTCCTCTCCACCTCTATCCTTTTCTTTTTCGTACGTCCGTGGTTGTTTTTATGCTTCACTTCACAAAAATACGTGCCTGTGTCGACATAATTTCTCACACGGAGCTTGTCTCTCTTCAATTTTTTATCCTGATGGATGATATACATGTGATTATCAACGGTGTCGTAGTAGATGCTGTCGTATCTCGCTATTCGTTTTCCATTGATTTCCTGCACGTAATATTCATCTTTTATCAGCAAAAACAGCTTTGTGGCTGTCAGATCATCAGCGACATACTTGGTGTCGATGCGGTTCATCAGCTTCACGGTGCTCATCTCGTCGAGGCTGATCGGCATCATACCGTTCAATATGTCGTTGATATTCAACATTATTTAAAAATCAGCTCGTATTCTTTTACCGACTCGAGTTTTCCATTCGGATAATAGTTCAGCTGACGTTTTTTCGAGCCGTCTTCGTTGTACTCGTATTTCTTTATACGCGTCACCTTGTCACGGTCGTTATATTCGATCTCGCGCAGCACCTTTGATGCCGGGTCGAGCGGGTCTACATATTCGGATACCACACGCGATTTCTGGCCGTAAGCCGCGTATTCTATCTCCTCGATTTTCCTTCCGAGCGAGTCGTATGTCGTCACATGGTCCAAAAATGCCTGTTTTGAGCCTGCGGCAGTGTTCCATTCCTTGATTGTCAAGCCTTTACGTTTCTGACGTTTTATCAAAGTCTCTGGTGTCACCTGTTGCGATAATGCGGGTATTGCCAAAGCAAGCAGGAACGAAAATATCAAAAGTCTTTTCATTTTACGTAAAATATTGATTATCAAACTTGTATCTGAACGACAAAAGTAGTATCCGGCTCCATTTCAATAATCTGTCCGGCTTCTTCAATTGTCACTGTTTCTATGATGGGTGATGGTATCTCTACGGCATTTTCGGTAAACGTAAACACCTCATAATCACCAGGTTGCAGCTTCTGTATTGCAAAAACGCCATCCAAGCCGACGCGCACGTCATCAAACTGATAAGTATCGCCAGCTTTACGGATATAAACACGGTGTTCATAAGCCCAGCCTTCGCCACGATATGTGGTTCCATGGTAATATCTTGCCCAGACTTTACCTTTCAAAATTGATGTACCGTATGCTTTTCCTGAATGGACCTATATTGTCGGGACATTGCCTGTCCCTCCCTTACCTATTGACACTGAAGCTGTTACAGGCACTTTTTCTCCCGAAGGCAGTGTCGAATATGAATAAACGGTATAATCGCCGGGGGTGAGATATTTGAATTTGTAAAAGCCCTTGTCGTCGGTTTCCACGTCGTCACCATAGAAATCGGCATTTCCGTAAACGATAAAAACGTCAGTTTTTGCTGCATCTATCGTATCGGCAGGAAGAGTATAGTCATCGTCAGGATGGTTGATGAGCTTCACATAGCCCTGAACCACGACTGTCCCGCCTTCGCCTTCGTCTCTCTTGCACGCGACAAGGCACAAAAGTCCCATGCACAAGAATAATAATATCTTATTTTTCATGATTAGTGTTTTATTATCAAACGTTCGATGTGGCTTCAATATTATCAAGATTGTCTTTTAATCTGCGCATCACTTCCACGAATTTGTCAAGATCTTGATTATCAATACTTTTAATTGTGTCGTTCATAAAATTGATTGCCACTTTGGTCGTAATTTTTTCCAAAGCCAATCCTTCTTGCGTAAGCTCAATTTTGTTGATTCTACGGTCTCTTTGGTCGACCACGCGGTTCACCAGGTTCTTTTTTTCGAGCGAATCGATGATTTTTGTGACCGAATTTTTGTCTTTTTGGATAAGATCGGCGATATTTTGCTGTGAAAGCGACTGTTTCTCCCACAAAATATCCAACACCAGATACTGTTCGGGAGTCACGTTTATACCGTTTTGCTGCAGTCGGTCGATGAAACACTTCTTTATTCTCGAGTTAAGAATGTTCACGTAAACGGCTATTTCCTTAATTAGCATCATAGGTGTAAGTTTTTAGTTGTTTCTTTTTATTGGGCTTTCTGGCTCTTTTGCCATCATATAATACTCCATTCTCTCGACGAATTTCGGCAGGACAGAGTTGAAAAATTTCGTCATTTTCCCTATCGGGGTGAGAACCATCTCGTTTTTGCGGTGGCGCAGGCCAAAAGCCATACGTCGTGCCACTTTCTCCGCCGACATCATTTTGTTTTCGTTTCGTGGTGTCATGCCTTGAGGCGAGCCGTCGGCAAGAAGTGCCACGTTTCTGATGTTCGACGAGGTGAAACCTGGGGCAAACACCATCACATGCAGACCGTCGTAACGGTGCTCCACTCGCAGAGTGTTCAGGAATCCTCTGATGGCGAACTTCGACGCTGAATAGCCGGTCCTGCCAGGCAGTCCGATATGTCCGGCAGTGGATATGACTCCGACGATGCTGCCTTTTCTTTCAAGGACGTACGGCAGTGCGTATTTTGTGCAATAAACGGTTCCCCAGAAGTTGGTATCCATCAGCCGTCTGATGACGTCAAGGTCGAGGTCACGGAACATGGCGCGCATTGAGATACCTGCGTTGTTGATAAGGATATCGATACCGCCAAAGTGCTCCACAGTCTGCCGGATAAGATTTTTGCAGTCCTCCTCCACCGTCACGTCGGTCTTGACACACAACACGTTAGCCGGTTCTTGCATCTCGGCCTTGATAGCCTCGAGCTTGTCTAACGAACGTGCTGCCATCACCACCTTGGCGTTCATGGAGGCAAAAAGTTTGGCTGTAGCCAGCCCTATTCCCGAGCTGGCTCCAGTCACGATTATAACTTTATTTTTAAAAAAATTTTTATTCATTATCAAAGAATTGCCATCTGTGGCATCTCCGGATTGTCGTATTCTCCCGCGGCGAGTTTCTCTTTTATCTCTTTGAATGCGTTCAATGTGTAGTGGACGTCTTCCAGTGAGTGTGCTGCTGTCGGGATGATTCTGAAAATGATCATGCCTCTTGGGATGACAGGATATGTCACGATTGAGCAGAAAATCTTGTAGTTTGTACGGAGGTCACGTGCTATCCAGGCGGCCTGAACCTCGTTGCCAGGCAGGAAGATAGGTGTCACGCATGCCTCAGCTGGTCCGATGTTGAATCCGAGTTCACGGAAGCCGTTCTGCAGTGTACGTGTCACTGTCCACAGTTTCTTACGGAGCTCGTCGCCCTCAGCGCTGCGGATGATTTCAAGACGTTTCAAGCAGCCTTCCACGATAGCCATCGGCAATGACTTGGCATACATCTGCGAACGCATGTTATATCTCAGATAGTCGATGATGACTTTCGGTCCTGCCACGAAGCCGCCGATGATAGCCATTGACTTTGCGTAAGCGCCGATGTAAAGGTCTATCTCGTCCATCACGCCGAAATGCTCCGATGTGCCGCGGCCTGTAGGTCCCATGCAGCCGAATCCGTGAGCGTCGTCGATGAGGATGCGGAACTGGTATTTCTTCTTGAGAGCCACGATCTGGTCAAGGATACCGAGAGCTCCGGTCATGCCGAATACGCCTTCAGTGATGAGGAGAATGCCGCCGCCGGTCTTCTTCACGACCTCTGTGGCACGCTGCAACATCTTCTCGCAGCTGACGATATCATTGTGCTTGAAGTGGAACGACTGTCCCATGTGCAGACGCTTGCCGTCGATCAAACAGGCATGAGCCTCAGCGTCGAACACGATGACGTCGTTACGTGTACAGAGAGCGTCAATTGTGGACACAATACCCTGATAGCCGAAGTTAAACTCGTATGCGTCTTCTTTGCGTTCAAAATCAGCGAGTTCACGCTCCAAACGCTCGTGCAGACGTGTGTTGCCGCTCATCATACGGGCACCCATAGGATACGCCAGACCCCAACGTGCAGCTGCCTCAGCATCGACTTTTCTTATCTCAGGATGATTAGCCAAACCTAAGTAATTGTTCAAACTCCAACACAACACGTCAATACCGTTGAAACGCATGTGAGGTCCGAGTTCGCCTTCCAAACGAGGGAATGCAAAATATCCGTGAATATGGTCCATATATTGTCCGATTGGACCGCCGGAATCATGAGCTATTCTTTCAAAAATTTCCATTTTTATTAAAATTAGATTTTACCTTGCAAAATTAGTAAAAATATTTACAGTATACAAATATTTCTATTTTTTTTATTTTTTATGAAAAATTCTCAAAATTTTGCTGATTACAATTTTTTTTGTATTTTTGTAGGTTATTTTGTACAAATGATTGACTTAAAGAATAAAAACGCTCTTGTGACAGGTGCCAGCTCAGGAATAGGGGCTGCGATAGCTCGTCGTCTGGCCAAGGAAAAATGCAATCTTTTCCTTACGGGACTTGGCGAGACACAGCTTCAGGACACCAAGGCGACATGCGAGAAAGAGGGCGTAACAGTTTACTACAAAGAGTGTAATTTTGCCGACTTCGCCTCCATCGACGAGCTGGTGAAAGAGATAAAATCAATAGGTTTTGTCATCGACTTGTATGTCTTGAACGCAGGCATCTCACAGCGTGACCGCGGTCTGGAGACAGATTTCGCCATCGACCAGAAAATCATGCAGGTCAACTACTGGAGCAGCGTGTATCTCGTCAAGCAGTTTAAAGACGAAATCTTGGCTTCGAAACAAGTCAACATGTCGGTAACCACCTCATTAGCAGGACTTTTCGGATTTCCGTTAAGGACATCATATTGCGCCTCGAAACACGCCCTGTTCGGATTTTTCGAGTCGTTGGACCTCGAGTATCCAAACATACACGTCACTTTCCTGATTCCGGGACGTATCAACACCCCTATCAGCAAGAGTGCCTTGAAAGGCAATGGTGAGCAATATTCCAAGATGGATCCGGGTCAGGCCAAAGGTCTCGATGTCGACAAGGCCGCACAACGCGCTGTGAAAGCCATCAGACGGCAGCGTCACCGCAAGCTCATCGGCAAGAGCGAATTGATCATGGCATATATTAATAGGTATATCCCATGGCTGTACTATAAGATTGCAAACAAGATTTCTCCAACTTGATAAAGAAACACACGATATATGAAAAAAGACAAAGAAAAAGTCATCTGTGGAATCCAGCAGGTGGGCATAGGGGTCGAAGACCTCACGAAGGCTTGGACATGGTATAACCAGAATCTCAACATTGAGATACCTATCGTCGACGACGATGGCGTAGCGGAGCGCATGCTTCCATACACTGGCGGCAAGCCACAGCCTCGTCATGCCATCCTTGCCATCGCGCAACGTGGCGGTGGCGGATTCGAGATCTGGCAACCTAAAGGACGTAAGGTGGTTTATCCGAAAGAGCCATTACGCATTGGTGAGTTAGGCATCAACGTGTGCAAGGTAAAAGCCAGAGACATATTAGAAGCATACAACTACTTCACTGACAACGAAATAACCATACTCAGCGACATTGCCACCTCACCTCTTGGAATCAAACATTTCTTCATTCAGGATCCTTGGGGCAATATCTTTGAGATCGACCAAGACGATTACTGCTTCATCAATGCCGACAGAATAACTGGAGGTGCCAACGGCGTGATTCTCGGCGTCTCAAATATGGAAAAATCAATAAAGTTCTATAAAGAACTCCTTGATTATGATGTAGTTGAGTTTGACAAGACTGATGTCTTCACCGACTTCGGCGATATCCCTGGCGGTAACTGCAAGATGCGCCGTGTGATGCTTAAACGCTCGAAACCGGTCTGCGGTCCGCTCAGCGACCTTATGGGCACTTCACATATAGAGCTGGTACAAAACCTTGAGATTGAAGCACATAAGACTCTCGAAGGCCGCTGGTGGGGCGACCCTGGGTTCATCCACCTCTGCTTCGACGTGCGAAACATGGACAAGGTTCATGAAGCTGCCAAGGCACTCGGCCATGACTTCGTGTGCGACAGCGGTGACAACTTTGACATGGGCGACGCCAACGGTCACTTCACCTACGTGGAAGACCCTGACGGCACACTCATTGAGTTCGTAGAGACATTCAAAATCCCAGTCATCAAGAAGCTGGGAATCCATATAAACCTCAAGAAACGCGACGATTACAAGCCGCTGCCAAAGTTTATCACAAAGGCACTACGTTTCATGAAGGTGGAGCTTTAGATAAGAGATAAAAGATAAAAGATAAAAGAAAGAGCGTGAAGGGATTGCAGTCCGCTTCGCGCTCTTTTAACTTTTATCTATAATCTTTTAACCTATTACAAGCCGAGTTTCGTTTTCACATCTGGTGTGATATCAATGCCACTGTCGCCAATCGAAAGGACGACTGTCTTCTCGAACACGTATGCCAGACCTTTGGCTTTCACCACATCGTCGATAGCTGTTTTTATCTTGTCGAGCATAGGCTTTGACAGTTCTTCCTGTTTCTCGGCGAGGTCGCCCTCTGCATTAGCCTGGAAGTCCTGGATTCTTCCCTGAAGATCCATGATTTCTTTTTCTTTTGACTGACGGAGGATGTTTGACATTGTGGCTGAGTTGGCCTCATAGTCTCTCATCTTATTCTGATATTCCGTTGCCATTGCCTGAAGTTCGGCCTGCAGCTCTGCATAATATGCCTGCAAATCCTGTTTGATCTTTGCACTTTCCGGCATCATATCAATGATTGTCTGAGTGTCAACATAACCAATCTTCTGTGACTGAGCGTTAACGCCAAAGCTAATACCAAGTGCTAACACTACTAAAACCAAAACTTTTGATAACTTTTTCATCTTATTAAAATTTAATTAATACTCTACTTTAGTCAATCTCTATTTTTTTGCAAAAATACTACTTTTTTTGTTTTACCGCTAAATTTTTTTCCTTTTTGGGGCTATTTCCTATCTTCACTGCCACCACGAGGAGCTCTTTGCGAGCCTCCGCTATTGCTGTTACTACTTCCTGATGACGCGTTGTTGACATTATTGCTACGTTGGCGATCTTGACGGCGCACAGTCTGCATCACGTTGCCTATTTCATCGAGAACATCATCGCTGATGTCGAACTTCTCATTGCAATACAAAATAGTGTTTCCTGCGGCTTTGTCAAGCACAAACGCATAGTTTTTAACCTGCGCCACTTGCTGTATTGCATTGTAAACTTTCTCTTGAATTGGCTGGATAAGCTCCACTTTCTTTGAGAAAAGCTCACCTTCCGGTCCGAAATACTGCATCTGAAGGTTTGACAGTTCCTGTTCTTTTTCCGCGATGGCTGTTTCTTTCTTGGTTTTCATATCATCTGAAAGCAGCACTGACTCTGTCTGGTATTCGCGAACCATCTGATCAATCTTATTCTGCAATTTCTTCAGTTCTTTTGCCCAGTTGGCTGACATCTGGTTAATCTCTTCCTGAGCGTCGCTGTATTCAGGGATGTTCTGCAGGATATATTCGGTGTCGATGTAGGCTATTTTCTGGTTGCCTTGCGCCTGAACCCTTATCATGCCAAGCGTCATGCACATTGCGATTATTAATACTGATGCTAATCTTTTCATATTTTTATTATATTTAATTCATTATCAATCTATTGAGCCTCCTATTGAGAAGTGGAACTGGCTGCCGTTGGCATCAGGCAGGCCTGGCACCTCGTCGAATCCGTAACCCCAGTCGAGGCCGAGCATACCGAACATTGGGAGGTAGATACGGACGCCCACACCTGCCGAGCGGTAAAGGTCGAACGGGTCGAAGCGGTCGAATCCCAGCCAGTCGTTACCTGCTTCCACGAAAGTGAGGGCATAGATGGTCGCCGTCGGGGCGAGCGAGAGCGGATAACGCAACTCCATGGTGTATTTCACGAAGATGTTACCGCCTTCGTTGCCATTCACATAATAGTCAGGTGTCAACGAGTTGTTGGCATAGCCTCGCATACCGATGAGCTCGCGGCCGTCGAAATTGTACGAACCTGTCAGACCGTCGCCACCCAAGCAGAAACGTTGGAACGGGGTGATGCCGATTTTAGGGTTGTAATATCCGAGGAATCCGCAACGCATACGTGTCATGAGCACGAGCTTATCCGCCAGTTCAGTGAACATCGCAGCCTTGAATTTCCATTTATGGAACTCCACCCAGTGGAACATGGCATCTTCACGCTCGTCCTCATCAGGATACAAAGCCGTATAATCAACAGGATTTAATATGGAATAAGGAGGTGTCACCTCTAACGAGAGGATAAACTCCGAGCCATATCGCGGATATATCGGGTTACTTGTGGAGTTACGTCCGAAAGTGATATTATATCCGATGATGTTGAAATCGCCATTTCCGGTACCGAAATTAAAGATACTCTTGTAGTTCCACAAGTTATACTTTATCAAATTGATACCATTGTAGAGTGTAAAGTAGTCATCCGGCCATTTCAGACGTTGTCCGATACCCGCCGACACACCGGTCTGGCGGAATGTTCCTATTGTCTCGATGTAAGTGTTACGATAGATGGAGTGATAGAACGATATTGTCAATGAGTTTGGTTTCTTGCCGCCCAGCCATGGTTCGGTGAAAGCCACACCATAATTGATATATGTTGTTCCGTATGTCTGTATCCTGAACGACAGTTTCTGTCCATCGCCTGCCGGTATAGGCTTCCATGCGTCTTTCTTAAAGAAGTTCCTCATAGAGACGTTGTTCAGGTTCAAACCCAATGACAACATCAGACGGCCATAGCCCCAACCTGCCGAGAGTTCTATCTGGTCGTTAGGTGTCTCTTCAACCACATAATTGATGTCGACGGTTCCGTCTGCTGGATTAGGCTGGATGTCAGGTGTCAGCTTCTCAGCGTCGAAATACTGCAAAGCCGAGAGCTCACGTATAGTTCTGATGATATCGCTACGGCTGTACAGCTGTCCGGGGCGCGTGTACATCTCACGGATGATGATGCGGTCGTTGGTCTTGGTGTTACCCTTAACCGTAATATGTTTAATTGTTGCCTGGTCGCCCTCTGTCATACGCATCTCAAGGTCGATGGTGTCATTTTCGACTCTTATTTCCACAGGGTCGACACGGAAGAAGAGGTATCCGTCATCTTGATATAATGAAGTGATGTCGTATCCGCCTTCGCTATAAGTCAGGTTCTGTTCAAGAAGTTCCTGATTGTACACGTCACCTTTTCTGATGCCGAGCACTTTGTTAAGTGTAGCTGTGTCGTATTTGGTGTTACCCACCCAAGAGATGTCGCCGAAATAGTATTTGTCGCCTTCGTTGATAGTCAGTGAGATGCCGATATTTCTGTCATCCATCACATAGACTGAATCTTTCACGATCTTAGCGTCACGATAGCCTTTTTCATTGTATTTCTTGATGATAAGCTCTTTGTCGTTCTCATAGTCATTCTCATCGAAGCGTGATGATTTGAATATCCTCGGACGTATATTTTCGGTGATATACCATGCCCATTCGTCTTCAGCTTCGACAGGTTTCAGTGTCACGAGGTCCCAAACGGAGTTCACCACCACTGCACCCAGAGGACGCAGCGGGTCGAATTTTCCTCTACGTTTTGTATCTTTCATGGCTGATCGCACCTGCCCGTCGGTTAAGACCTCGTTGCCATTAACAACTATTTCGCCAATCTTGACCTTGCTTTTCTTATCGACACTTATCACAAGATTAACATAGTTTACGGCGGTGGTGTCAGGCACTTCCGTTATCTTCACTTCCGCATTCAGATAACCTTTTTTTGCATAATAATCATGAATTATACTCTTTGTCTTGTTGTAGGTATGTTCTGTTGCGACATCGCCTCTGGTGATGTTGATCTTCTTTCTCACCTCTTCCGCCTCTGATTTTTTAAAACCTTTTAATGAGAATTTGCTTATTCTCGGGCGTTCTTTCATATCGATATTCAGGAAGATTTTTCCTGCAACCTTTTGAGTATAAGTGATTTGAATATCTTCAAACAGTCCTTGTTCCCACAATCTGCGGATGGCTTCAGAAATCTTATCGCCCGGCACCTTGATTTTCATGCCGACGCTCAAACCTGAAAGCATGGTCACCACGGCAGGGTCGACATATTCGACGCCAGTCACGGTGATGCCGCCTATCTCATATTCACGTGGAAATGAGTAATCGACTTCCGAGAGGTCGTTACCCACCTGGATCTGAGCGTTTGCGACCTGGCAGGTTATCAGCATCATCACACATGCCAAAGCAATTGAAAATATCTTATATCTCTTCAAAAAAGCCATTCTCTATCTTCTTACTTTTTAAGTTGTTCACTTGTCTTTCCGAATCTGCGTTCACGGTTTTGATAGTCGACTATTGCCTCGTAGAGGTCTTCTTTTGAGAACTCAGGCCAATATTTTTTTGTGAAATACAGTTCGGAATAGGCAATCTGCCACAGCAGATAATTACTGATTCTTTCCTCGCCGCTTGTGCGGATAAGAAGGTCCGGGTCAGGCATTCCAGCTGTAGCTAAATGATTGTTGATCAACGTCTCATCAATATCTTCAGGATTTATCTTGCCTTCTTTGGCCTCTTTGGCGATGTCTTTGACCATCTTTGTCAGCTCCCAGCGACTTGAATAGCTCAGGCAGAGCGTCAATGTCATGCGGGTGTTGTTTTTCGTGTTGTCGATGGCATACATCAAGGCGTCGTATTGTGATTTCGGGAGACGTTTCAGGTCGCCTATTGCATTAAGACGTATATTGTTGTCGTTCAATGTCTTAAGCTCATTTTTCAGGGCATTGGCGAGCAATCCCATGAGAGCGTCGACTTCGAGCGATGAGCGGTTCCAGTTTTCTGTCGAGAAAGCGTACAAGGTAAGATATTTCACGCCCAGTTCGGCGCAGGCCTCGGTGGTGTTACGCACTGCATCGACACCATGCTGATGGCCGAAGATTCGCATTTTGCCCTGCTGTTTAGCCCAGCGTCCGTTGCCATCCATGATGACAGCGACATGCTGTGGCAGACGCTCCATTATTATCTTATCTTTCAGGCTTTCCATTAATCGTAGTTTTTATATCGTTCTTTTTTATTGCAGTCTTTGCCGTTTGGCAGATTGAATTTATATGTAATAGACACATTCAGGTATCCGTACCAGTCAAAGTCAGCTGAGTTACCGCGTTGGATATAGCTTTTTTTGTTGCTGACAACTCCTTCTGTTTCCGTTTCCGGACCGACGAAGCCAGTTGGGTCGGCATATTGCACAATTGAATTGTTCGGATCAGTATATCTCGGATAATAGCCATGGCAGTCGTCGAGCCAGTCGGTGAGCGACCAGTCCCATCTCCATTCGGCCGCCAAGCCGATTCTTCTGCTGACGCTATATTTCAAGCCTATTCCGAAAGGTATAGAGGCTGCGACTTTGCCATATTTCTCCATCGTTTTTGTATCGTTGGTAATCAAAACGTCGCTATTAGTATCGGTAAGGATGTCACGAAGTGCGGTTCCGTCGTCGGCTTTCGGGTTGAACGACAGCACTGAGATACCGCCAAAGATATATGGCGACAGTCCGTTTCGCTTGCTACCCGTGAAGTAGTCGAAGAAGTTAAACTCTGCGATCAATGCCACGTCATGCACTTTGGTATGGAATGACAATCCGCGTTCAGGACGATAGCCAGAAGCCTTGTCGCTGCAGTCCAACTGGAGGTTGGAATAAGCCAGACGGAATGCCCAGCGGGTGCCGTCATAATATCTGATGAGCACGCCCCAGCCCAAGTTACTCTGCACAAATGGCTTACGCGGATTGATATCGCCCATGTAATACGACAGTCCCACCGAAGCGCCCACCTCCATAACCTGAGAATGAGCGGCTTTCGGAGCAAGAAATTGTCCCGCCAAAAGGACAACCAACGCAACGATTAAATGTTTTTTACAATTTTTCATTCGTTCTTTCTTTCTTATCTGTTGACAGACAGTCGTTTACACTTCAGAGCAATAAACCGACAAATTTACTAATTTTTTGTCAAACCCCAACAAAAAATTTTCAATTTCTGACATCATTTCCCCAAAGCAGTTTTTTTCGTATGGCTTCGAAGAAATCTTTGCCTGGCAGTTTCACCATGTTGAAGCAGAAGTCGGCTTTCTTCACTTCAAGTTCTAACGTCTTGTCTACCAATTTGGTACGCGAGTCAAGACTCAGGTCGTAGGCGTCGCAGCGGCCGTCAATCTTTATTCTCACGACACTTTTGTCAGATATAACGACGGGACGTACACTTAAATTGTGTGCGGATATGGGAGTTATCAAAAAACTGTCATTATTGGGTGCCACGATAGGTCCTCCCGCGCTCAGCGAATAGGCTGTGGAGCCCGTCGGGGTGGCAAGGATAAGACCGTCGGCCCAGTATGTGTTAAGCAATTTGTCATCGACGAACACTTGTATCACGATGAGTGAGCTGCCGTCTTTTCGCATGACACTCAATTCGTTAAGGGCATAGTTGATGCCTTTGAAACGTTCTTCCTGCCCCACCAGCTTCACCAGCGAGCGTTTCTCTACTTCATAATTACCCGCAAGTATGTATTTCACAGCCGCCAATGTCTCGTTTGGTGACACCGAAGCAAGAAATCCCAGTCGTCCGGTATTGATTCCCAACACTGGTATGCCAGAGTCGCGGACGAGCTCCAGCGAATCAAGGATGGTGCCGTCGCCGCCGAATGAAAACAGCACATCGGCATTGCCTCTCAGTTGTTCAAACGAGTTAAACGTCTGAATATCAGGATGACTCATCAAACCTGAATAAGCCATGATATGGGCTCCAGCTTCACGCAATGTTTTCAGGACTTCATTCATAAGTCCCTCATAATCAGGGCTATATGCCCTTCCATATAATGCTATTTTCATCATAACAATAGTTTTTCATTTTTATATTGGCGCCACAAGATGCACGAAAAATCCGGCTTCGCCAAGTCCGTTCACACCATACTCAAGACGCAGAACCTTATCGTAATACGTAACAAAATCTATGCCAAAACCTGTTCCGTAGATAAATTTATTTGCAATTCTTGTCGTAAAGCCTTCAGGGACAACGACATCCCATGTGTATCCCATATCGAAAAACAGGTTGGCGTACAATGCGATATGTATCTTACCGAACCTGTCGTTTTTGATGAGCGGCAGATGTGTCGTCATTGGTTTGAGTATGGCGAACTTCAAGTTATTCTTGATGATTCCGTATTTTAGCGCATCGACGACATAGAGGTCATACGTCCTAACGTAGTCGTTTTTGTAGCCGAATCCCTGCGACAGAAAATATGGGGCGCTGTTGCTGTCGGATATCTTCATTGTCAGATTTGAAGCCCAGTAAAACCTGCCTTTTATAGGAGTGTACCAGTCGGCTGTAAGCTTACCATAGAACAAATCAGGGGTATACTCGTAATGGCCGAAACCTATTTTCGTCAGCTCGACTTCCAGATAATGTCCGTCGAGGGGATAGTTATGGTCGTCACGATAGTCGTTTTTAAACACTGCTGACAGTGTAAAATATTGAAAACGAGTGCCTTCAGGATTGCCGAAATCCGGGTTCAACTCAGGGAGGCTGTCGTTAAAAGTGCGGTCGTCGTATCTGAAAAGCAGCGACAGCTTGTTGCGATATCCGAAACGGTAATAGGGCATCAGATAGGCGAAAAACGACTCATGCGCATACTCATCATTACCTTTAAAGTACTTAATCTTGTCGTTGTCGGTGATATACGGCACTTCCCTATCGCGCAGATAGCCGCCAGAAGCTTTCACTCCCAGTCGTTGACGATGAGTGAGATATGGTATATCATACGACAAGCTGAGGTTCTGGTTATATCCGGCGATTACAGTGAGGTCGAGCTCATGTTTCAAGCCCCAAAGATTCTTGTAAATGAGGTCAAAACCATAGCTTAGACGTGAGAAATCGCCTTCTTTGAACCAAGCTGTCAGGTTACGGTCGGCGTATGCCAGATAAGGCACAGGCCACAGGTACCAGCGTTCTGTCACATTGATTGTCAATGATTTGCTGTCTTTTTTCAACGTATCATCATCAGTCCAATAAAAGTCGACGAAATTGAACAAGGTGGTGTTTTGAAGATTCTCACGGCTTTGTTTAATTATATCTTTCGAGCAGATGGTATCGCCTACTTTGAAAAGCATTTCTCGGTCGATAGTTGACAATTTGGTAACTTTGTTGCCAGTCACATTGATTTTTGACACCACGAAGCAGCTGTCCTGTTGTTGTGCGAAAGCCACGACAGAACCAAGCATCAGCAATATGGCCAGCAGTTTTTTCATGTCAATCGTCCATCATGTTGAGATAATTCTCGTAGCGCCACTCTGCGATAACATGTTGATTCACAGCTTCTTTGACAGCGCAATGAGGTTCATGAGTATGTGTACAGTTATTGAAGCGGCAATCATGCATCACGGCGCGCATCTCGGGGAAGCGTTGTGCGAGTGTCTCTTTCTCCATGTCGAAAAGCGCGAACTCTTTAATACCCGGAGTATCAATGATATAGCCACCGAAGCATAGCTCATACATCTGAGCGAACGTGGTGGTATGCTTACCTTTTTCGTGCACTTCGGATATCTCGCCCACCCTGATGTCAAGATTTGGGTCGAGGCGGTTCACAAGTGCCGACTTACCGACGCCCGAGTGACCTGAGAACATGCTTATCTTGCCTTCCATCAGTGATTGAAGTTTGTCGCAGTTATATCCGGTCTTGGCTGAAATCATAAATGACTGATAGCCAATTCCGTTATACACCTCCATCAGGTGTTCGGCTGCAGCTTTCTGTTCCTCGTCATATATATCGCATTTATTAAACACGATGATAACCGGGATATGGTAAGCTTCCGCTGTGACCGTGAAGCGGTCAATAAAGCCTGTCGACGTACGTGGTTGCGCTATAGTAGCCACAAGTATAGCCTGGTCAACGTTTGCCGCTATGATATGCGACTCTTTCGACAGGTTCACCGACTTACGCACTATGACGTTGGCACGTGGCAGAATTTTGTTTATCACGCAGGTGTCTTTATCGCGTTCTTTCTCGAAGTTCACGAGATCGCCGACGGCCACAGGATTAGTGGTACGCAGTCCGTCGAGGCGTATTTTTCCACGCAGGCGGCATTGCGACACCATTCCGGCATCGTCGCGCACCTCATACCAGCTTCCTGTTGACTTGATGACTCTTCCTATCGGCATCTTTGCAAAATTCGGTGCAAAGTTACAGATTTTTATTGAATTATGCTAAAATCATCATAACTTTTGATAACGTTTTCCAGGGAGAGCCGTCAAAATGCCGTCAAACTCCAGTGAAAGCAGCACTGACGCTATCTTTGACGGTGGCAATTCCGAGCCCACGATAATGTCATCGAGGTGAACGGTCCGATTATCTCCGAACACATCCATGATTTTTTTCTCATCTTCGCTGAAATCGCGGAACATACGCATCTGTTTAGCCACCACTTTAGTGTCGACATCCCAGCGCATGATGTAACGGATGTCGGCTGTATTGGTGAGCAGGTTGGCTTTGTTGATCTTTATCAGATGGTTACAACCCTCGCTGTAGATATCCCCCACTCTGCCTGGCACCGCAAACACCTCACGGTCGTAGGAGTTGGCTATCTCGGCAGTTATCATGGCACCGCCTTTCAGAGCGCTCTCTACCACCAGCAGACAGTCGACCATACCGGCCACGATACGGTTGCGTTGCGGAAAATTCTCTCTGTCAGGTTTCGTCCCGCTGATGAATTCTGTTAAAACACCTCCTTTCTCAAGCATTTTTTGTGATAATTTTCTGTTTTCTGCCGGATAAACAGTTTGCATCCCGTGCCCCAGCACACCCACGGTAGCAAGGTCATATTTCAATGCGGCTCTATGTGCCGCAGCATCTACTCCATAAGCCAAACCACTGACAATCAGCACATTATCGGCAGAAAGTTCTTCAATAACATTTTCGGTTACATACTTGCCGTAATCGGAAATATTTCGTGTACCGACCACTCCGACGACTTTTGGAGCATTAAGGTCGGCCTTGCCTTTATAGTAAAGCAACATCGGGCTGTCGTGGCAATGTTGCAGACGTTTGGGATATTGCGAATCAAGATAAAACAGCGGAGTGATTTCGTTTTTCTCAACAAACTTTATCTCTTCCTCGGCACGTTTCAGCACATTTGGCGACATAATGTTATCGACAATGCTTTCAGTGATATTGGGAATTTTTGTCAGTGCTTTTTTTGTTTCACAGAACACAGCCTCGGCACCCCCGCAATATGCCACCAGCTTCTTGCCTACCACGTCGCCGACACCCTGAATTAAGGTCAACGCAATCTCATATAGTTTCCGACTTTCCATGCCGCAAAGATACACAAAAATTTAACACTTAATGCATTGATTTTCAATTTTTTATGTTAATTTTTCCCAAAAAATGTGTTAAAAAATTTTAGGATTGTTAAAAAATTTTAACATTTCAAAATACTCATTTCTATGAAATAATCATTATTTTTGCAAAAAATATAAATTTTGGGAAAGAACATTCTGATATGTCCGCTAAACTGGGGCTTGGGGCACGCAACTCGTTGTGTTCCAATCATTAAGGATTTGACAAATCAGGGTAATAAGGTCATTATTGCCGCTGACGAAGGTCCCTTGGCGTTCCTTCAGAAGGAGTTTCCGGACCATGAGTTTATAAAATTCCCAGGATTTTCCCCAAAGTACAGTCGCTCAAACACCCAGGTTTTCAGGATGATGAGGGCATTTCCTGGAGCGCTGCGTGACTTCAGGCGCGACCATAAAACGGTAGAGTCAATAGTTAAGAACTATAACATCGACACTGTTATATCCGACAACCGTTTTGGCTGCTGGAGCAAGCAAGCGTACTCTGTTTTCATGACGCATCAGCTGCATATTCAGGTACCGAAGGTCTGGAAATGGGCCACGCCTATAATCAATCTGTTCAATAACAGCTATATCAAGAAATACGATGAGGTTTGGGTGCCAGACGTGGAAGACGAACCGTCATTAGGTGGAAAGCTGTCGCATCCTGCCTTGAACGGTGTAAACACTAAATATATTGGGCATTTAAGCCGTTTCTCTTCTGACAATCAAAGCTTTACAGAAAAAACAAACAAGTTTTTGGTTATATTGTCAGGTCCGGAGCCACAAAGGACGATGTTTGAAAACATTGTTTTAAAGCAAGCAAGGGAGACAAAAGACAACATATTGATTCTCAGGGCAAAACCCGACTCAAGTGAGTTATTAAGGGATGTGCCGGATAACGTAAGCATGTTCAACCATGTTGACGACGATATGTTTGTGAAGTTGGTTAACAGTGCTGAGATTATAATATGCAGAGGCGGATATTCATCGTTGATGGATCTCAAGGCACTTGGGAGGACAGCGTTTCTGGTTCCCACTCCCGGGCAGACCGAGCAGGAGTATCTGGCTAGGCATCTGAGCAAGAAACAAGGATGGGATTGGTGCAGACAGGGTAATTTCAGGCTCAACAAGATTAAGATTTAGACAAAATTAACAAGATTAACAATAAGTTATGACATTAGGTTATGTGATTTGGGATGTAAACCCGTATATTTTCACTTTTCCGGAGAGTTTTCCGTTGTTAGGCGGACGTCCGGTGGCATGGTATGGCCTATTGTGGGCACTGACGTTTGTATTTGGTTATTATGTGATGCGCATGATGTATCGCAAGGAGAATCTCAGCGACGCATTGCTTGACAAATTGACGATTTACATGCTGGTTTTCAGCGTCTTAGGCGCACGACTCGGGCATTGTCTGTTCTACGAGCCAGAGTATTATCTCGCCGATCCGATTAAGATTTTATATATCTGGGAAGGTGGTTTGGCGAGCCATGGAGGTGCCATCGGCATTTTAATCGGGCTTTTGTTATATTCCCGAAAAACGAAGATTCCTTATCTGCACATTTTGGATCTTATAGTAGTCCCGGTGGCATTAGGCGGTGCCCTTATCCGTCTGGGAAACCTTATGAATTCAGAGATATACGGTTATGAGACAACTCTTCCTTGGGGTTTCAAATTCGTCCGCGACTGGGCACCAGGCACCCCAATTGACTCCATTCCCGCATGTCATCCGACGCAGATATACGAGGCTTTGGTTTGTTTGATTGTTTTTGGCGTACTGTTGTACCTGTTTTTCAAGAAAGACTATGCTCGGAAACGTTCAGGATTCCTGTTCGGGTTATTTTGCACCGTTGTTTTTGGCACAAGAATACTCATAGAGTTCGTCAAGCAACCGCAGGTGGAGTTTGAGAACTCCATGGTTTTGGACATGGGGCAATGGCTCAGCATCCCGTTTGTGATTGTGGGAGTTTATTTCATGGCAAGAAATAAAAAGAAAGTGGAGAAATCCAAATAATCAAGATTTCTCCACTCCTTTCCGTCGTTCAATAAGGCGATTACAAGTACATCATGAAACACTCAAGATATTCATTGACGACTTTGTCGAGTTTATCTTGGATATCGTAGCGTTTGTTGCGTTTTGCGCATTCTGCCATGGTGTTCACGAGCGCCAATGCCTCGTGGATATCTTCCTTATAATACTCTTTGAATCGTGGTTGCAACGTTTTGTAATAACGAAGCTCATCTTCAGCGTTTGCTGCGATTTTCATCAACACTTCGTCACCTTTATCCAATGCTCCGGCTTTATAATAAAGCTCAGGGAAGAAGCCTTCGTAATAATAACCGTAAGGAATCTTCTCATCGGGGAAGAACTCCTGGCATTTATCCATCACAGTGATAGCTTCCTCATATCTGCTTCGGTTTACAAGTGATTGAGCCTCACGCATATACGCCATTTTTACTGTTGATATGTTACGTGAGCTCTCAGGGTCGACAGTGACATCCGGTTCATTGAGACGACCCCAGCGCACCTTGTTCACGAGGAGGTCGTATGAGCCGTCGATGAACACGCCGCCAGCGTTTTTATAATAGTCAGGGGCAATGACTGGCATGAAACGGTGTGCGAGGCCTTCCTGATGCAGGTATTTGTCGATTCCGAGGATATTGGAAATATCGCTGAGGCTGGTGAAATACACGCATCTCTCCCAGTTGTTGGTAGCCATGAAATCGAGGAGCATGAGTTCGTTTTTGGTGAGATATTCCACCTTATCAGGGATGGTCCACACAATTTCGTCAACAATCTGGTCTTTCATACTTTCGGGGACGATGCCATTGGCCACTACTTTCTCTTTATCCACTGTCAGTTTCATGTGTCTTGTAGGGATATAATCGACTCTCTGGCCCATACCGTTGGTACCTTTGGTGCGTTTGTCGTCGCTTTTCACGAATTCGATCACATCTTTAAGCTCTACTGGTTCGGTAAAGACATCTTGGATAGAGACGCTCTCATGAACTCCGTTGTCGTATTGTGCTGGTGTCAGAGTGAGAGGCAGCTTCTCGGATTCATAGATTTTACGGCCCATCTGATGGACGTACCAATAGCCTGACGAAAGCATGAAATTGCACACGCGGACATCTGTACGGTAGCCTTCAACCTCCTGTACATACCAAAGAGGGAATGTGTCGTTGTCGCCGCGAGTGAAAATTACAGCGTTTTCGGGCAGATTGGTAAGATAGTTCTTGCCCCAGTCGAGAGCTGAGGTCTTACCAGAGCGGTTGTGCCCCTCCCAGCCTTGAGCGGCCATCAGGATTGGGACAAACAGACATGCCAAGGTAGCTGCGATTGTCGCCACCTGTTGGTTTTTGACCAATTTATGCAATCCATTTATTATTCCAAGCACTCCAAATCCCAACCAAATCGCGAAGGCGTAGAATGCTCCAGCGTAGGAATAGTCACGTTCACGTGGCTGATACGGAGTTTGGTTGAGGTACATAATGATAGCGATACCTGTCATAAAGAACAGCAGGAACACCACCCAGCAGTTTTTAGGATCATATTTCAGTTGGTAGAACAAGCCGATGAGGCCGAGTATCAAAGGCAGGAAGTAATATTCTGTCCGAGCCGGGCTCTGCATTGTTCTCGGCAAGTCTTTTTGGTCACCCAGTCGCGGATTATCAATAAATCCGATGCCGCTCACCCAGTTGCCATGCTCAAGCTCGCCTTGTCCTTCAGTGTCGTTCTGACGACCCACGAAGTTCCACATGAAATAACGCCAGAACATCCATCCACATTGATAATCAATGAAAAACTTAAGGTTCTGACCGAAAGTAGGTATCATTACACGTTCCGTAGAGCCATTAGCGCGTTTTTGTGTGGTGATACGCATTTTCGACTTATCAATATAGCGCTCGTAGGTGCTTGTAAATGTTTTCTTTGAGCCATTCCACATACGTGGGAAAAGTGTCTGGACATTGTCGTCGTAGATATATTCACCAGGATTTTGGGCTACCACGACATATTTTCCTTTATTTCGGTCTTTATAATAAATAGGTGTGCCTTCTGTCACATCGTAAGGCTTGGCCATATAATATGGACCATAAACAAGAGGCCAGCTGCCGTACTGTTCACGTTTCAGGTATGATAGCATGGAGATGGCGTCTTTAGGCTCGTTCTCATTGATTGGAGTATTTGCATTAGCGCGAATCACAAGCATGAAGAACGAAGAATAGCCTATCAATATGAACATAAACGACAGAATCACCGCGTTCAGCACTGGCTTGTTTTTCTTCGTTGTAATCCATAATCCGAAGATTATCAATGCGATAATCAGCACAAAGTAGAATATCGTGCCAAAGTTAAACGGCATTCCGATAGCATTCACAAAGAAAAGCTCGAATTTGCCTGCGAGCGATACGATGGCTGGGATAAGTATCACTTGGATGAAGCCGGTAAGTGCGATGGCTATCACGCCCGACCATATAAAGCCTTTCCAAGAAAACTTGTATTTTTTGAAGTACACAACATATACTATTGCCGGAATAGCCAGCAAATTCAACAGGTGGACGCCGATTGACAGGCCGATGATATAGGCGATGAAAATCAGCCAGCGGTAATGGTTCGGTTCTTCCGAAACCTTTTCCCACTTGAGGATTGCCCAGAAAGTGATGGCTGTAAGCAATGATGACATTGCGTAAACCTCGCCTTCCACAGCGTTGAACCAGAATGAGTCGGTGAATGTGAATGCCAAAGCACCTATTGCCGATGCTGCCAACACTGCAAACTGGTTGTTTTTTGGAGCATTTTCGCCGTCACGCATCCAGATTTTCTGCGCAAGCATCGATATTGTCCAGAAGAGGAACAATATTGTGAAGCTTGAGCACAGGCACGACATGATATTTATCATCATTGCCACTTTGGTGACATCACCGAAGGCAAAAAGCGTGAAAAAACGTCCGATAAGTTGGAATGTAGGTGCTCCTGGCGGGTGACCGACCTGAAGTTTGTATGCCGTGGAGATGTACTCACCGCAGTCCCACCAGCTCACGGTAGGCTCCATGGTGAGGAAATAAACGATGGTGGCGATAGCGAAAACGCCCCATCCGACCAGGTTATTTAACTTTTTGAAGCTCATAGCGTTTACATTCTGCGCAGCCGTTAATGCCATTAAAGCCATTAATGCCCTTAAGGCGGCGCTATTAAAACTGCAAAAATAAGCAAAAATTGTTTATCACGGCTAAATTTTTGATTTTTAAATATTTTTTTAAGAAAAATGATTTCATATTGAAATTTTTTGTATTTTTGCAGCCGCATTCAGAATTGGAATGATGTCGAGTGGTGTAATGGCAGCACTGCAGATTTTGGTTCTGCCTGTCAAGGTTCGAATCCTTGCTCGACAACATTAGGAAAGAGTTGAAGGCCTGCTACGGAATGTAACAGGTTTTTTTATTGTTAAAGAAAATGATAACGAAAGAACAAATCATCAGTTTGGCTGAAGAGGCGATGCAAGGTAGCGACCGCTACGTTGTTAACGTGTTGATACACAAGGGCAATATCATCGAACTCTTCCTTGACGCCGATAGTTCGGTGACCATCGACGACTGCGTTGCGGTGAGCGATTTTATCAACGAAAAACTTGACAGGGACGTAGAGGATTATGAACTCAGCGTGTCGTCAGCCGGCATTGACGAGCCATTGCTGAAGATGAGGCAGTATAAAAAATATATCGGCAAGGATTTGATAATCACCGATACAGAAGGCGTGAAAAAGATGTATAAGCTGTTGTCGTTCAACGACTTGACCCTCGAAGTAGAAGAAGCCGAGGCCAAGAAATACGGCAAATTGACAAAAATCATCTATCACGATGCTACAACATTGGAAATCAATAAATTAAAAGAAGTCAGACCATATATTAAATTTTAAAAATGGACACACTTAACTTAATCGACACCTTCTCCGAATTTAAGGAGTTCAAGAACATCGACCGCGAGGCCATGATGCACATCCTTAGCGACGTGTTCAAGGCTATGCTTGCCAAGAAATACGGCAGTGACGAGTATTTCGACATCATCGTCAACATCGACAAGGGCGACCTTGAGATATACCACAACCGCACTGTGGTTGAGGACGGCGCTGTCGAGGACGAGTTGGCAGAAATAGCATATTCCGACGCAATAAAAATCGAGCCGGACTTCGAAGTCGGTGACGACGTGGCGGAAGTCGTTGATATTCATAGCTTTGGCAGAAGAGAGATTTTGGCTATCCGTCAGAACCTCCAGACCAAGATCATGGAATACGAGAAGGAGAACATTTATCAGAAATATAAAGACAAAGTCGGTGAAATAGTGAACGCCGAGGTCTCACAGGCATGGCGCAAGGAGATCATCGCTGTTGACGAAGACGGCATCGAGCTCGTTTTACCTAAAGCAGAGCAGATTCCTGCCGACGTATATAAAAAAGGTGAGACAATCCGCGCTATCGTGAAAAGCGTTGAGAACAAGAACGGCACACCTGTCATCACTTTGTCAAGAACATCGGAGATTTTCCTGCAGCGTTTGTTCGAGCAGGAGGTTCCTGAGGTTTATGATGGCTTGATCACTATCAGAAAGATAGTGCGTGAGCCAGGTCAGAGAGCCAAGATCGCTGTTGAGTCGTACGACGACAGAATCGACCCGGTGGGCGCATGCGTCGGTATGAAGGGCTCGCGTATCCACGGCATCGTGAGAGAGCTCCGCAACGAGAACATCGACGTCATCAACTTCACGACAAAACCGGAGCTGTTCATCAGCAGAGCCTTGAATCCTGCCAAGATCACATCCATCAACATCAACGAGGCAAAGAAACTCGCCGAGGTGTACATGGAGAACGACCAGGTGAGCCTCGCCATCGGCAAGGGCGGCTACAACATCAAGCTTGCAGGCAAACTCACAGGCTACGACATCGACGTTTACAGAAATTCTGACGAGGTCGACATGGAAGACGACGTCGACTTGAAGGAATTCAACGATGAAATCGAAGACTGGATCATCGACTCACTCCGCAGAATGGGTTGTGACACAGCAAAGAACGTCCTCGCCTATACTCCAGAGGAGGTGGCATCACGCGCCGACCTCGAGATTGAGACGGTGAATGAGGTGTTCAGGATTTTGAAGGCTGAATTTGCTGAGGATTAAGGAGAGACGCACGGCCGTGCGTCTTTACAAAACAATAAAAGATTTGAAAAACAATTATTTAAATTAAAAATTTTATGTCCGAAGAAGTTAAAAACATCAGATTATCAAAGGCTGCGAGAGAGTTTAACGTAGGTACCTCGACGATTGTGGAATTTCTTGCCAAGAAAGGCATGAGCATCGACCCGTCGCCGAACACCAAGCTCACACCGGAGCAATATGCTTTGGTTGTAAAAGAATATCAAGGCGAGAAAGAAGTGAAGAAAAATGCCGACCAGCTTGGAAACATAGCTTTCAAAGGCAAAACCATCACTGTTGAGACGACAGAGAAGCCTAAAGTTATTGAAGAGGAAGAGGAGATTGTCTCCATCAAATCCAACATTTTGCCAAAGACTGAGGCGAAAGAGGAGAAAACGAAGGCAGAACAGCCGAAGGAGGAGCATCCGAAGGTCGAAAAGCCCAAAGATGACAGCATAAAAGATGCCATCAAGTTGAATGTTGTTGGCAAGATTGACTTGGACGGCGGGAAGAAGGGTAACGGACAGCCCCATAACGCCGAGAAGAAGGAAGAGAAACAGCAGCCCAAACCGCAGCCAAAGGAAGAGAAGCCGGTTCAGCCAGAGAAGCAAAAACAGCAGGAGAAGACAGTACAGCCTGAGAAGGACGTGCAGCCTGAAAAAACGGCACAGCCTGTAAAAACTGAGCAGCCTGAGAAAACTGAACAGCCCGAGAAGCAGGTGCAGACAGAAAAGTCACAGCCAGTGCAACAAGCTGCAAATACTGGCAATGACGACAACTTCATCCCTACTAAGTTCAAGAAACTTGAGGGACCTAAGATTGTCGACAAAATCGAGTTACCTGTCGAGCACAAAGGCAAAGGCAAGCCGCAGGCACCAGCAGCCGGCGACAAGAAGAAGAAACGCAAACGCATCGGCAATGGACCAGTCAATCCTAATGAGATAGCAGGTTCTGACAAGCCAAAAGACAAAGGCGGCAAGCCACAGCAAGGAGGCAAGCAGCAAGGTCAGGGCGGCAAGCCTGGCAAGGATGATAAACGTTCGAAAGACCGCTTCAAGAAAGGCAAACAGCCCGTCATTGAAGAGAAACCCGAGCTTTCGGATGAAGAAATCAAGAAACAGATTAAGGAGACACTCGCAAGACTGGAGCCTATGGGCAAGTCGAAGACTTCGAAGCACCGTCGCGAGAAACGTCACAACATCCAGAACGAGCTTGAGGAGGAGAGAATGCACGAAATGGAGGAACAGAAAGTCCTCAAGGTCACGGAGTTCGTCACCGCCAACGAGTTGGCCACCCTGATGAACATCCCTGTGACCAAGGTCATTGCCACCTGCATGAGCCTCGGCATGTTCGTCAGCATCAACCAGCGTCTGGATGCTGAGATTTTACAAGTCGTGGCAGAGGAGTTCGGCTTCAAGGTCGAGTTCCAGAGCATGGACATCCATGAGGCCATTGTGGAAGCTGACGAGCCTGACAACCCTGAGGACCTCGTCCCGAGAGCCCCTGTCGTCACCGTCATGGGTCACGTCGACCATGGTAAGACCAAGCTGTTGGACTTCATCAGGAGCACCAACGTGGTGGCTGGCGAGGCCGGCGGCATCACACAGCACATCGGTGCTTACGAGGTGAAGACCAGCACAGGCAAGAAGATAACATTCCTGGACACTCCTGGTCACGAGGCGTTCACAGCCATGCGTGCCCGTGGTGCCAAGATCACCGACGTCGCCATCATCGTCATCGCTGCTGATGACAACGTGATGCCACAGACCGTCGAGGCTATCAACCACGCTCACGCCGCCAACGTGCCTATCGTTTTCGCTATCAACAAGATCGATAAGCCGACGGCTGACCCACAGAAGATATACCGTCAGCTTGCCGACATGAACATCCTCGTGGAGGAATGGGGCGGCAAGGTGCAGTCACAGGAGATATCGGCAAAACAAGGCATCGGTGTCGATGAGTTGCTCGAGAAGGTGCTTCTCGAAGCCGAGATGCTCGACCTCAAAGGCAACCCTAACAAACTCGCCAAAGGTACTGTCATCGAGTCGGCACTCGACAAAGGACGTGGCTACGTGGCTAAGATTCTTGTTCAGGAAGGCACATTACATGTCGGAGACATGGTGCTTGCAGGCACGACATACGGCAAGGTGAAGGCGATGTTCAACGAGCGCAACCAGGCATTGAAAGAGGCAGGTCCTTCCACCCCACTCTTGCTCCTCGGTCTTAACGGCGCTCCACAGGCAGGCGACAACTTCAACGTGATGACCGACGAGCGCGAGGTGAAGACAATAGCCAACCGTCGTCAGCAGCTGCAGCGTGAGATGGGTATCCGCACCCAGAAACACATCACTTTGGATGAGATCGGACGCCGTATCGCCATCGGTGACTTCAAAGAGCTCAACATCATCGTCAAGGCCGACGTGGACGGCTCTGTGGAGGCATTGTCCGACTCATTGCTGAAGCTTTCGACAGAAGAGGTGCAGGTCAACATCATCCACAAGTCGGTTGGTGCAATCTCAGAGGCCGATATCATGTTGGCATCGGCATCCAACGCCATCATCGTGGGCTTCAATGTGCGTCCGACGATGCAGGCAAGAAAGATTGCAGAGCGTGAGCAGATCGATATCCGACTCTACTCCATCATCTACACCGCCATTGAGGAGATCAAATCAGCTATCGAAGGCATGTTAGCACCAGAGATTCAGGAGGTTGTGACATGCAACATCGAGATACGCGAGGTGTTCCACATCAGCAAGGTCGGAAATATCGCAGGATGTATGGTGCTCGACGGCAAGGTCAACCGCCAGACGAAGATTCGTCTCATCCGCGACGGCATCGTGGTGCACACAGGCACACTCGGATCACTGAAACGTTTCAAAGACGACGTGAAGGAGGTCAGTGCTGGTTTCGAATGCGGCTTGAACATCGAGAACTTCAACGACATCAAGGTCGGAGATATCATCGAGGGATATACCGAGAAAGAAGTCAGCAGGAAACTGTAGTTTAGAGTTTAAAGACATTTTTTAAAGTTAATAGTTAAGAGTGGAGTTTTCATGGCTTCACTCTTTTTATTTAAAAACTTTAATTTTTTGATTTTAATTTCCAACTATTTTGTATATTTGCAGATTGAATTAATCATTTTTGAGATGAAAAAAATTGTTATTGCATTGATAATATTGGTGTCAGCAGGCGTTATGCAGGCAAAAAACCTTTTATTAGAAGGATTCGAATACGCCAATCATGACGACGAAACGCCTATGGGATGGATATGTGACGATGCCTCGTGGTTATGTGGATATCAGGACAAAGACCACAACCGCTCGCCGCATAACGGCTTATGGTATGCATACACCAACGCCAATGAATCATGGATGTTCATCCCGGTGTATTTCAGCACTCAGCTGCAATACAAGTTTTCATACTGGGCGGTATCGGATGGCAGCTATACCGTGGAGTTATGGGCAGGGACTCAGGCAAATGCCGACAGCATGGCACAGCTGTTTATGAGCGAGACGGCAAACAGCACCAATTATGAGGTGTTTTCCAACTACATCACGACAGTCAACGACAACTATGATTATTTCGGCATTCATGCAATAGCCGACGACGACGCATATTTCCTTACCATCGACGATATTTGTATAAATTATATCATTCAATACGACTTCAGTGCCACGCCATACGAGACCGACACGATTTTACAGCCTGGCGCAAATATCACTTTTAACTGCAAAGTCATTAATGAAGGCTACGAGTCGATCACGATTTATATGTCAACGCACACCGAATATTTCACTGACGTGCATTTTTACGTCAATGGCGAGATGACCAACAGCTTCCCTATCGTTCAAGATGAGACCGTTGCCATTAGAGGCACCGCTACATTACGTCCTGATGTGGAGCCCGGCACCCTATGTTGGTTAGATGTGATGTTTGACATCGACTGCGGTTGCGCTACGGCGATGTACACCTACTGGGCGACCGTGGTGGCTGACGGCATTGAGGAAAACCTCACGAAAACATCTGTCTATCCCAACCCTTCGACGGGTAATGTGACTATAGAAGGCAGCGGATTCATCACAGTCTTCAATATTGCAGGACAGGTCGTTTTAACGAAGGAAATCACTGGGAAAGAGATGATTACGCTTGACAAAGGCATCTATTTCATAAAGAAAAACGACTATTTCACAGATAAGCTGATTATTCAATAGAATTGTATCAAATATTTCAATAATTGAATTTTAAATTTTTATATTATGTCAAAGGTTAAAAGAATAATTCTCATTGTTTTGGTCGCTTTAGGTTTAACATCATGTGACATTTTGAGCCAGATGTCACAAATGGCAACTTTTGCCAAATGCACTTTCGATTTCGACAGTGTAAACAGTGTTCAGATGCTTGGCGTAGACTTACGCAAAGGCATGACTAAGAGCGACTTAAATGTCGGTCAGCTGCTGCAGCTCACCAATGCCCTGATGTCAAAATCGCTGCCGGTGACATTCAACGTCAACCTTGACATCAACAACCCCAATGCCACCGATGCTTTGATGACGAAGATGGATTACATATTAACTCTCAACGACAAACATGTCATCAGCACCACCTTGGACAACCAGATCAGAGTGCCTGCCAACTCAAGCAATGTGGTGACGATACCTGTAACCACCGACTTATTCCAGCTGTTCAGCGGTGAGTCGGCTGATGCCATTTTAAACTTAGCATTCAAGCTTGCTGGAGCCTCGAGCAACCCAGTCAATGTCGGCATCAAGGTGAAGCCATATATCACCGTCGGAGGACAGCAGCTTGCATATCCTGATTATATCACCATGAATAAAATATTGCAATATAATTACAATAATATTGCAATAATAAAATAATAACCATTTAACTTAAACTTAAAAATTATGAAAAAATTAGCTTTACTTATCATTGCCGTCATCATCGGCACTTATACCGCCGACGCGCAAATTGGCGGTCTTATTCAGAAAGCTGCCAAGAAAGCGCAGCAGAAAACAGAGGAAAAAATCATAGACAAGACCTCGGAAAAGGTTTCAGACGCCGTCACCGACCAGATTTCAGGAGAAGAGGCCGGCGAAGACCCCGCCTACGAGACAGACGAGAGTGCGCCTCTGACATACGAAGGTCTGATGCGTCAGATGCCACCATTGCCGTCAGCGCAGCAGATGGTCAGCTATAAAAAAGCCGAGTTGGGTGGACAAGGCCTCCGTCAGATTTCAAGTCCCGTAATGAAATTCCAGATGACAATCCTTGATTTATCTTCAAAAGCCTATACGATACCTGTTCAAGGAGCCGATTCGGCACAGATCGTGGAAGACGCATACAAATACGCCGAGATGTACACTGGTCTGTCGAAAGAAGAGATCGACATGCTCTCAAAGATGAGCGAAGAGGAGCAGGAGGCATATCTCGCCGAGCATTACCAAGAGGGACAAGCAGAAGCCGTTTTGCTCCAACAGGCGGCGGAAGTAGGCGAAGAACTCGAGCCTTTACAGCCAATTATTGACCAATGGTCGAGCTTTGACGACAGAATCGCCAATATCAACAAAGAAGCCGACGCCCAATGCAAGGCCATTTACGGGAAATACGAGCAGCAGCTGAAGAAAGCTGAAGGAAACGACGAGGCTCGCAACAAAATCCTTTTGAAATATTACGAAGAAGTGGCTCCTATCATCCACGATGCCATCATCAACTGCAACAAGATTCGTCTCGACGAGCAGTTGCCTGTCGCCATGGAGCTTGAGGAGCAGATAATCCCTATCCGTCAGAGGCATCCGAATGCCATAACAGCACTCCTGAATTACCCACAACTCACTGCAATTCAATATTTTACAGAGACGCTGAGGGTGATGGATGTTCCTGAATATCCTGAAAGCAACGAATGAAAAAAATTGTTTTAGTATTATCGTTATTGTTCATACAGATGCTGTCGATGGCGCAGAGTTTCACCGACAGCAATCTCCCTATTGTCATCATCGAGACTGACGGTGGTGTGCCCATTCCCGACGAACCCAAGGTGTTGGGAAACATGAAGATTATATGGCATCAGGATGGGTCGCGTAATTACATGTCGGATGCCAACAATCCTGAATTTCTCAACTACGACGGACGTATCGGCATTGAACTCCGCGGCAGCTCATCGCAGATGCCGGATAAGAAGCCATATGGGTTTGAGACACTGATGGACGATGACATAACCAACAACAATGTCAGCTTGCTCGGCATGCCCAAAGAGAACGACTGGATTCTCAATTCTTTGGCTTTCGACCAGACTGGAATGCGCGACTTTTTATCTTACGAGCTGTCAGAAAAACTTGGTCAATACGCGCCACGACGAGTTTATTGTGAAGTGGTGATAAACGGGCAGTACAACGGCCTGTACGTCTTCCTAGAGAAGATAAAAGCTGACGATGGGCGTGTGAATATCGAAAAAGACGGAGGTTACATCACCAAAGCCGACAAAACGACAGGCGACGACCCTGTTGCCTGGCGCATGATTGAGCATGGAAGCACTGGATGGTGGCCATCGTATGTCGACTTCATACATCATTATCCCAAGCCTGACGATATCACACCTGCCCAACACAACTACATAAAAAGTGTGTTTTTAGACCTTGACGAAAAAGCTGCAGACCACAACACCTCGATAACAGACGGCATCCCGGCCATAATTGACATACCATCTTTTGTCGATTTCATGATGATTGCCGAGTTTGCATCAAATGTTGACGTTTATACTATCAGCACGTTTTTCCACAAAGACAGAAACGGGAAGCTGCGTGCAGGACCTGTGTGGGACTATAATTTAGCCTACGGTTACGACGAGTTCGGATACCGCAGCCGTTACGATGTGTGGCAGTTCAACAACCAAGACAACAACGGTCCGGAGTTTTTTAACGAGTTGTTCGAGACACCCGAGTTCCGCTGCTATTTCGCAAAACGATGGTTTGAGTTATCATCAGAAGGCAACGTATTGGATTACAACGTATTATGCAGCCGCATTGACGAAATCGACGAATGGATAACCGAAGCCATTGGACGAGACAACATACGTTGGCATCAAATGTACCAGCACGACTATTATGTGGAAGACATGAAGGAATGGATTCTGGACAGAATCAATTGGTTAAACAACAATATCGGTTCATATAACGACTGCAACGACATAGACTTGCCTCCGTTAGTGATATCGAGGATTCATTACCACCCTGCTGACCTTGACAGCATCAACGGCAACAGACTTGAGTTCATCCAGATCAATAACAACAGCGACGAAGATGTCGACTTGACAGGGCTTTATCTGCGTGAACTTGGGGTGACATACACCTTCCCTGCCGATGCATATCTTGCAGCCCGCGACTCACTCGTATTATGCTCAGACTCAGCGGCTTACGTTGATTTTTATCATCATACCCCTTTCGGAGAATACGATAGAAAACTCTCAAATAAAGACGAGAACATTGTTCTTGCAGACGCTTGGGGTAATGTGATCGACGAGGTGCATTATTTCGACAGCGAACCGTGGCCCACCGAGCCTGATGGCTTAGGACCATATCTGCAACTCATTGATTTAGATGCTGATAACAGTCTTCCAGAGAATTGGATTGCAGCTATTTATTACGACAATTCAGAAGATGTTTCAGACGATGATTTTGCGGTTTACCCGAATCCTACAAACGGCGTTTTGCACATCATTTCCGACAAGGAATTTACCACAGTTGAAATCATCGACCTTACAGGTAAAACAATTGTCAAAACGGCCGAAAACATGGTTGATGTTTCAAGTATTCCGAGTGGTCTTTATCTATTGAAAATCAACGACAAACACCGCACTTTCGTGAAAAAGGTTTCGGTGATTCACTAATTTATAATCCAAAATTCATTTTTCATCAAATTTATTTGCAAACTATTGATTATTTTTCATATCTTTGCAAATTTGAAGAATATTGCATTTTAGGATTGTTATATGATAACTTTCAAAGATAGGATAACTCTTAACGAAGTAGAAAGGGTCCTGTATTCAGGTGAAAATATCAGTGTTTCCGATGATTGGATGGCTCGCGTCGACGCTTGCTATCGTTTTTTAGAGAGATTTGCCGCCGAGAAGGTCATTTACGGCATCAACACAGGCTTTGGTCCGATGGCCCAATGGCGCGTCGACGACCAGTATCTCACTGATTTACAATACAATATCATTCGCAGCCATGCCACTGGTGCTGGCGAGCCTCTTGACGATGTCTACGTGAAGTCAGCTATGATTGCACGTCTGGGCACCGTGCTGCAATGCCGTTCGGGTGTTCACACCGACGTGGCTGAGCTCTTGATATCGTTCATCAACGAGGGCATCTATCCTTTCATCCCGATGCACGGCAGCGTTGGTGCGAGCGGCGACCTTGTTCAGCTGGCACATATCGCGCTCTGTCTCATCGGCGAGGGCGAGGTGCATTACAAAGGCGAATGGCATAAGTCGGCCGACGTGATGAGACAACTCGGACTCACCCCTCTGACGATGCACATCCGCGAGGGCTTGAGCATCACCAACGGGACATCTGTGATGACAGGCATCAGCGTGGTGAACCAGCTACATGCGGAGACTCTGCTCGACTGGGCCACTTTGGCAGCTGTCTGGATGAATGAGATTGCGGCTTCGTTTGACGATTACATGTCGGAAGGCGAGAACAGCTGCCGTCGTCACGAAGGCCAGCAGGTGATAGCACGTCGTCTGCGCGAGCTCTCGGAAGGCTCACAGTGCCTGAAGAAACGCGCACATGAGCTGTACGACTACGGACATTCCGACGTAAAGGTGTTTGAACATAAAGTACAGGCATATTACTCGCTTCGCTGCACACCGCAGATCCTCGGTCCTATCTACGACACCTTGCAAAATGCACGCAATATCATCGAAGACGAGCTTAATTCGGCATGCGACAACCCTATCGTCGACCCGGAATCACAATACGTTTACCATGGCGGAAACTTTCACGGTGACTATATCTCGCTTGAGGAAGACAAGGTCAAGATCGCGCTCGTGCGCCTCTGCATGACGGCGGAACGGCAGCTCAACTACCTGTTCCACGACCGCATCAACGGCATCTTGCCGCCGTTCCTCAACCTCGGGACGCTCGGCCTGAACTACGGGATGCAGGCCTGCCAGTTCACCGCCACCTCGACGACAGCTGAGTGTCAGACACTCGCGATGCCGAACTACGTGCACAGCATCCCGAACAACAACGACAACCAGGACATCGTGAGCATGGGCACCAACACTGCCTTGATATGCAAACAGGTGGTAGAGAACTGCTTCCAGGTGATGGCGATACAATACATCGCGCTGGCACAGGCGACAGACTGCCTGAAGATCGCTGACAAGCTCTCCCCTGCCTCACGTAAGGTTTACGACAATATCCGTACGATGGTGCCGCTCTTCATCGAAGACACGCCGTTCTACAAAGACATCGCGAACGTTGAAAACTATTTGAAAACAAACAAATTGAATCTGAAATAATGAAATACGCTCTCATCACCGGTGCCTCACGCGGCTTGGGCAAGGCTGTAGCCTTGCGGCTCGCCAAAGACGGCTTTGCGGTGATTATCAATTATCAGTCGAACAAAGAGGCTGCGGAAGACACCCTCAGTCAGGTGCAGGAACTCGGCGGCTTTGGCGAGCTCATGCCTTTCGACGTGTCGGATCCTAAAGCCATTGAGGAGGCTCTCGAGGCATGGCAAGCCGCGCATCCTGATGACTATATCTCCGTCTTGGTCAACAACGCCGGAATCCGTAAAGACAACCTCATGGTTTTCATGCAGGATGAGGAATGGAACAAAGTCCTCGACACCACCCTGAACGGTTTCTTCTACATAACCCGCCGTCTGCTGAAAGAAATGATGATGCACCGCAACGGACGCGTCATCAACATGGCGTCGCTGTCAGGAATCAAAGGACTTCCGGGACAAGCCAACTACTCGGCTGCGAAGGCGGCGCTCATCGGAGCGACGAAGGCATTGGCACAGGAAGTGGCAGCACGCAAAGTCACCGTCAACGCCATAGCGCCAGGCTTCATCGCAACAGATATGACCAAGGAACTCAACGAGGACGAGCTGAAAAAGCTCATCCCGATGGGACGCTTCGGAAAACCCGAAGAAGTCGCGAGCCTGGTGTCGTTCTTGGCATCCGACGAGGCAGCGTATATCACAGGTCAAGCAATCTCCATCAACGGAGGATTGTACACTTAATTCATTAAGAATAAATTAGTTATGGCAAGAAGAGTAGTCATCACCGGCATGGGCATCTGGTCATGTCTGGGAAAGAATAAGGAAGAAGTCAGCATGGCGTTGCGCGAGGGCAAGTCGGGCATCGGCATCGACCCACAACGTATAGAATACGGCTATCGCTCGCCTCTCACCGGCATCGTGGAGAAGCCACAGCTGAAAGGCAAGCTCGACCGCAAGCTTCGCATGTACCTCGCCGAAGAGGGTGAATACGCGTACATGGCGACAGTAGAGGCTTTCGAGCAGGCAAAAATCACTGAAGAATACCTGTTGAACAACGAGATAGGCGTGCTTTTCGGCAACGACTCATCGGCAAAAGCCGTCATCGAGTCACATGAGATAGCCTTAGAGAAGAAAGACACCACCCTCATCGGCTCGTCAGCTATTTTCCAGTCGATGAACTCCACCGTGACGATGAACCTCTCGACCATCTTCCACCTCAAAGGCATCAACATGACTATCAGCGCAGCCTGCGCAAGTGGCTCACACTCAATAGGTTTGGGTGCCTTGTTAATCAAAAACGGCTTACAGGACATTGTGCTTTGCGGCGGTGCCCAGGAGACCAACTACCTCTCGATGGGCAGCTTCGACGGCATCAGCGCGTTCTCGACAAGAGTCGACGAGCCGACAAAAGCATCGCGTCCATTCGACAAAGACCGTGACGGTCTCGTGCCAAGCGGCGGTGCTGCGGCATTGGTGCTTGAAGACTACGACCACGCAGTGGCTCGCGGTGCGACGATACTTGCTGAAGTATGCGGCTACGGCTTCTCATCAAACGGCGAGAGCCATATCTCACAACCCAGCGAAGACGGCTGTTTCCGCGCCATGACACGCGCCATGAAAGAAGCCGGCGTAGAAGCTAAAGATATCGACTACGTCAACGCTCACGCCACCTCGACACCACAAGGCGACATGTTTGAGGCGATGGCATTAAAACGGCTCTTCGGTGAAACCAAGACGCCTATTTCATCAACGAAATCAATGACCGGCCACGAGTGTTGGATGGCTGGCGCAAGCGAAATCGTCTATTCCATCCTCATGATGAAAGGCAAATTCATCGCGCCAAACATCAACTTCGAGAATCCTGATGAGTATTCCGAAGGCTTGAACATCGTCAACAAGACCACAAATAAGGAATTAGAGACTATACTATCCAACTCATTCGGCTTCGGCGGAACGAATAGTGCATTGATAATCAAGAAAATACATTAAAAATGAAATTGTTTCCAAGCCTCGAGAAGGCATACACGAAAGAGCATAAACGCGCTGGTGAAGCCCAAGAGATGGCGTATTTTATTGCTTTCGGGCCTATAATGTTTCAGGTTGGAAGACTGATGATAAAATTCGGCATCCTCGACATGCTCCGCGACAGCGAAAATGGCATGACGATGGCTGAGATAGCGGCAAAGACTGGCCTTTCCGACTACGCAGTGAAAGTCTTGATGGAAGGCTCGCTATGTATCGGTTTGGTGATCTTGGATAAAGACACCGACCGTTTCACCATGTCGAAGACCGGTTTCTTCCTCCTCACCGACCCTTCCATACGCGTGAACATCGACTTCAATCACGATGTGAACTACGAGGGCTGGTTTAAGCTTGAAGAGGCACTGAAAGAAGGAAAGCCTGCAGGTTTGAAGCATTTCGGCGACTGGCCGACAATCTATGAAGGCCTCTCGCAGTTGCCTGAACAAGTACAGAAGAGCTGGTTTGGCTTCGACCATTTCTATTCCGACCACTCATTCGACCAGGCATTGCAAATCGTGTTCTGTAACAAGCCGAAGACCTTGCTCGATGTGGGCGGAAACACAGGCCGTTGGGCACTTCGCTGCGTCGATTTCGACGAAAATGTAAACGTCACAATCATGGATCTGCCTCAACAGCTCGAGATGATGAGGAGCTTCACCAAAGGAAAGAAAGGCTTCGAACGCATCGACGGCTATGGAATAAACTTACTTGATGATAATCAGCAGTTTCCAACAAACAAGCATTACGACATCATCTGGATGAGCCAGTTTTTGGATTGTTTCGGCGAAGACGAGATTCTGAGCATCGTTTCAAGAGCCTCGAAAATCATGGACAAAGGCAGCCGTCTGTGCATCATGGAGACGTTCTGGGACCGCCAAATCTACCCTGCCGCAGCATTCGCAATGACAATGACATCGTTGTATTTCACAGCTTTAGCAAATGGAAACAGCAAGATGTACCATTCAGATGATATGGAACGCATTGTAAAAAAAGCAGGGTTGGAAGTCGAGACCATACACGACGGATTGGGACACGGGCACAGCATTATGGTTTGCAAGAAAGTTTAGAGTGTAAAGTGTATAGTTTAGAGTAGTTTTAAAGTTTTAAGTTGAAAGTTAAAAGTTTATTTTATATGAATAGGGAAGAAATAGAAGCTAAGGTTAAAGAGTTCATGATTGAAGATCTTGAACTTGACGAGGAAAAGATCAAGCCGGAGGCACGTCTGAAGGAAGACATCGGCATCGACAGCCTCGATTTTGTCGACATCGTGGTCATCGTCGAGCGCAAATTCGGTTTCAAGATCAAGACCGAAGAGATGGCCAACGTCAAGACATTCAAGGATTTCTGCGACTATATCGAGAGGAAGACAGCCTAAGGGATGGCTAATACTCTGCAACATAACGAATGGTCGGGCAAGACTGACGGACAGCCTTGGATGCAGCGTTCGCTCATCGTCATGTTCCGTGTGCTGCCACTATGGCTGCCCTACGGCGTGATGGCTCTGGTGGTGCCTTTCTATATGATTTTCAATGGGAAAGGCCGCAAAGCGATGTGTCAGTTTTTCAGAAAACGACTCGGCTACGGTCCTTGGAAGTCGTTTTGGAAAGTCTATGCCAACCATTTCCGTTTCGGTCAGGTCATTTTAGACCGTTTCGGAGTGTATGCAGGCAAAAAATACCGCTTCATCTCTGAGGGTCAGGAACTTATGGACGAATTGGAGGCACATCCAGAGGGATTTGTCAACTTGAGCAGTCATGTCGGAAACTATGAGATCGCCGGTTATTCATTAAAGCCTAAGTCTAAGAGGTTCAACGCATTAGTATATGCTGGTGAGACTGCCACTGTGATGGAAAACCGTCAAAGGCTGCTGTCGCAAAACAACATGAGACTGATTTTGGTGAAGGAAGACATGTCGCATCTGTTTGAGCTCAACGCTGCCATCGATAACGGTGAGATTGTGAGCATGCCTGCTGACAGAATCTTCGGCTCGCAGAAAGCTGCGGAATGCCAGTTTTTCGGTGAGAAAGCGAGATTTCCGTTAGGGGCGTTTGCCTTGGCAGCCCAGAAAAATGTGTCGGTGTTGACGGTCTTCGTGATGAAAGAAGGTTACAAGAGCTATCATGCGTATGTCCGTGAGATTAAATGCGACAGAGAAGCCAATATACGCACACAGATGTCTCAGTTGGCGCAAAGTTTTGCTTCTAATCTCGAGGATATAGTGAGGAAATACCCGACGCAATGGTTTAACTATTTTGACTTCTGGAAGCAATGAGAGAGATAAAAGACATAACGTTAAACGAGCTGCTGCCACAACGACCACCTTTTGTGATGATTGACAGGCTGTTTTCGAGCGACGCAGTGTATTCGGTGACTGAGCTGGAAGTCAGGGATGACAACATTTTCGTTGAGGATGAACGACTTACAGCTTCCGGACTGATTGAAAACATTGCTCAGACATGTGCCGCACGCATCGGATACATCAACCTCAACAACGGTAGCACGGTAAAAATCGGCGTCATTGGCTCGATAAGCAATCTGACTGTGACGAGAACACCCAAAGTCGGGGAACGACTGACGACGACGATACAGCTGCTTGAAGAGGTGTTCAACGTGACGATGGTGCACGCCTCTATCATGATAGGAGATGAAGAAATTGTAAGCGCAAACATGAAGATAGCCTTGACGGATATCGACTCAAAAGATTGATTATCATGGAGAAAGAAAAGATATTATCGGTTACGAAGCCATTTGACATACGTTTCAGCGAGGTCGACTCTATGGGTGTGGTGTGGCATGGGCATTATGCCATGTATTTTGAGGATGCGCGTGAAGAGTTTGGCAAGAAATACCATCTCGAATATCTTTTCATGTACGACCAAGGGTTTTTTGAGCCCCTCGTCGAGCTCACATTCAAATACAAGAAACCGTTGATTTACGGCATGAAACCTGAGATAACGGTAACCTACCGCCCTACCGAGGCCGCCAAGATAGTGTTCGACTACGAGATTCGTGACACGGCGACTGGCGAGGTCTACGTGACAGGCCACTCAGTGCAGGTCTTCATGGACAAAACCAACTATCAGATGGTGCTTTACAGCCCTGATTTTTATGAGGAATGGAAGAAAAAATGGGAGGTAAACGTATGATTGTCAAGGTGTCGGACAATATCATCTCGCCACTTGGCACCACCTCGGCAGAGAATTACGCCAAGGTGAAAGCCGACATATCCGCACTGCGACGCTACGACGGTCTTTGGGGACTTCCAGAGCCGTTTTTCGCCTCACTTTTAGATAGAGATGCCTACGCCGATGATAGACATACAATAGACGAGAAAATCGTAATCGATTCAATATCAAAGGCTTTAGAAAGGACAGAGATAGACACGACATGGACAAAGGTGCTTTTCATCATCTCCACTACCAAAGGCAATGTGTTTCTGCTCGACGAACGTGAAAACGGTTATCCGAAGGAGCGTGTACGTCTCGGCATGATGGCGCGCGAGGTGACAAAACACTTTGGCAACCCCAACGAGCCTATAGTGGTGTCAAATGCTTGTATCTCAGGCGTTTGTGCACAGATAGAAGCCATGCGTTACCTCGAAAGCGGTGAATATGATTACGTCATTGTTTGTGGCGTGGATGTGCAGTCGGCGTTCATCGTGTCTGGTTTTCAATCGTTTAAGGCACTGTCGCAGGAGGCATGTAAGCCTTTCGACGCACACCGATGCGGCCTGAATCTTGGCGACGCAGCTGCCACCATTATTTACACAAGAAAAGACAAAGTCGATGATAATGAATGGGTTGCATGCAGGGGTGCTATCAGAAACGACGCCAACCATATCAGTGGTCCGTCGCGTGTGGGTGAAGGTAGCTTCAGGGCTTTAAGGGTGGCACTCGGCGACCTCGACCCATCGGAGTTGGCGTTTATCAATGCACATGGAACAGCGACACCCTACAACGACGAGATGGAGTCGATAGCCATCGAACGTGCAGGATTAGCTGGCATACCAGTCAACTCCCTGAAAGGATATTACGGACATACCATGGGAGCCGCAGGCGTGCTTGAGACCATCATCTCGATGCAAGCCGTCGATGACCATAACATATTGGCAACCAGAGGGTTCGACACCTTAGGTGTGACGCATAGTCTGAATGTCACAAACCATAACAGATACACCGAAAAACATGCTTTCATCAAGCTTTTATCGGGTTTTGGCGGCTGCAACGCGGCACTGCTCATGGCGAAAGGAGGCCTCCAATGATAAAACATCAGGTTTACATATCGCCAAACGAGGTCAAAGTCGATGGTAAAACATTGACACACAACGAGAAAGGCTCGGCTTTGCTTACCGAGCTTTATCGCAATAACATAGGAGATTATCCGAAGTTTTTCAAAATGGATACTTTGAGCAAATTAGGATTCATAGCTTCGGAACTCCTTTTAAATGCTGAAGGAGACAGAGTTTTTGAGCCTCGTGAGGACCGTGCCGTCATCTTCTTTAACAGAAACGCCTCGTTGCAGGCCGACACTCATTACCAGTCTACGATACAAAATCCGGAGAATTACTTCCCGAGTCCGGCGGCTTTCGTCTACACCTTACCGAACATCGTGACAGGCGAAATAGCCATACGGAACAAGTATTTCGGAGAGACATCGTTCATGGTTATTGACGATTTTGATGAAAAAATCATAATGAAAAACCTCGAAAACGCGTTTCAGGACCCCATCACGAAAAGCATCATCGGCGGATGGGTCGACTGCAGCGATGAAGAACATTTCGAGGCACGCATATTTTTAATGGAAAAAGATAATTGAATTTTAAATTTTGAATTTTGAATTTTAAATTTTTAAATAAAAGATATGGACGAATTGATTTACAAACTGAAACAGCAGATTATCGAGGCTTTGAATCTCGAGGACATGAAACCGGAAGACATCGACGATAACGCATCATTGTTTGGCGAAGGCCTCGGCCTCGACAGCATTGACGCTCTTGAGCTTATCGTAATGATGGAGAAAAACTACGGCATCAAGCTGCAGGACCCGGCACAGGGCAAGGAGATATTTAAGTCGGTGGCTGTTATGGCTGATTTCATTGCAAAGAACAGAACAAAATAAATGGCCATTCCTATTTTGATAACAGGTTGTGGCGTCGTCTCGGCTATCGGGCGTAACAAGGCGGAAACGTTGGATGCCTTGCTTAATAACCGTTCGGGCGTGGGACCGCTTGTCTACCTCAAGACAGAACACAAGGAGTTTCCTGTCGGCGAGGTCAAGATGAGCGACGAGGAGATGCGTAAACACCTGAATATCAACGATAAAGCTATCACAACACGCACTGCCTTGATGGGCATGATGGCGTTGGACGAGGCACTGAAAGACGCCTGTCTCACCCCCGACATGCTTCCTGAGGTGGGATTTATCTCGGGCACGACAGTAGGCGGCATGGATATGAGCGAGCAGTTTTACCTTGACTACGTCAACAACGAGAAACACAAGGAATACATAGCTGTTCATGACTGTGGCAGCTGCTCCGAGATGACTGCAGAGCACTTCGGCAGTTTCGCTTTCATCACGACTTTGTCGACGGCATGTTCATCGGCAGCCAACGCTATCATATTGGGTGTCAACATGTTACGTCGTGGCGAGGCCAACATAGTGGTGGTTGGAGGCAGCGAATGTATCACCAAGTTCCATCTCAACGGCTTCAACTCGCTGATGATATTGGACACCAAGCCATGTCGCCCGTTCGACGCGACAAGAGCAGGCTTGAACCTCGGCGAGGGCGCGGCATACCTCGTTTTGGAGACTGAAGAGAGTGCAAAACGCCGCGGTGTGAAGGCACAAGCGATATTGTCGGGGTACGGCAATGCCTGCGACGCCTTCCATCAGACAGCATCGTCACCCGACGGCGAAGGAGCTTACAGGGCGATGAAAGAAGCACTGGAACTCGCTGATATTCAACCAGATGAGATTGACTACATCAACGCACACGGGACAGGGACACCCAACAACGACTTGAGTGAAAGCCATGCCGTGATGCGGCTTTTCGGAGACAATATACCTCCGATGTCATCGACAAAACCGTTTACAGGTCACACGACAAGCGCTTCCGGCTCGATTGAAGCAGTGTTCTGCATCCTAGCATTGCAGCATGGTTTTGTGCCAGCCAATCTGAACTGGTCGCAGCCCATGGACGACGGCATAGTACCTGTATATCAATCAGTTAAGAAAGAGCTAAAGCATGTTTTATGCAACGCTTTCGGCTTCGGCGGCAACGATTCTTCGTTATTGATTTCACGAGTTGCGGAGCCTGTTTCTGAACCTGTCAAAGGAGGCGAAGGGATTGTTCCAAGTATCAGTGCTTCGACGAGCCCAGCAACAATATATGTGCTTTCAGCGCAACAAATCTCGATGCAGCAGCCACTTTGCGAGGATTGGATGACGCAACCTGTTGAGTATCAGACATCTTTCAACCGTTCTATAGACCCGAGTTTCAAGGAGTACGTCTCCCCTATTGAGGCACGACGCATGGGTAAGATTCTGAAACGCGCTCTCGCCACTTCCAAAGAAGCCATCAAAGCATCCGGATTGGAGAGTATTGACGCCATCATAACTGGAACGGGCTACGGATGTATTGAAAACACCGAGGTTTTCCTCAACGCGCTATCAAAGGAAGGCGAACAGATGCTCAGTCCTACATCCTTCATGCAGTCGACACACAACACTATCAGCTCGCTGGTGGCGATACAGCTGAAAAACCACGGCTACAACGTCACTTACGCACACAAAGGCATTTCATTCGACAGCGCAGTGCAGGATGCCATGCTTCAGATGCAGCTCGGAAAGATAAACTCAGCCCTCGTCGGCGGTCATGATGAGATGACTGAGACGTTTTACAACATCTTGAAAAAAGGCAGTGTGATGGGTCAGGACGAGGAGATGTGCAGTGAGGCGGCAATGTCGGTGGTTCTGAGTACCGAGAAACGGGATTCTCTATGTAAATTGGTGAATTTCAAGATGTTACACAAGCCATCAATGGACACGTTGAAAGCCGTCGCGAAAGATTTTCAAGCTGATTACGTTCTAACAGGCATTAGTGGGAACCACAAGAGCGACGAGGCTTATCTGAATGAGTGTAAAGATCTGTTTGGCAACTCTATTTTATTGAAATACAAGCACTTATTTGGCGAAAGCTTCACTTCATCGGGCATCGGGATGTATGTGGCAGCGCATTGTCTCAAAGCTGGCAATATTCCTGCTCATCTATTAGTTAATAAAGACGAAACAAAAGGCAAAAAACCGCATAAGATATTGATTTTCAATCATACTGACGGCAATAACTATTCATTAACACTATTGGAGGCCTAACTATGTGGAGACTGATCGGACTTGTATCGTTACAGACGTTTTTCCTTGCTGGAGGTCAGGTTTTTCTGAAGCTTGCGATGGAGAAACTCCCCAAATTTGAGTGGACTTGGACATATTTCAAAGCCGTTTTGGTCGACTGGTGGCTGCTCGCATGTGGCATCAGCTTCGGTTTTGCGACGGTTTTGTGGCTCTACATCCTCAAAAAGTTTCCGTTCAGCCAGGCCTATCCCCTCACCAGCCTATCGTTTGTGTTCGGAATGCTCGCCGCATGGCTCGTTTTCGGCGAAGCGGTGCCGTTCACACGTTGGATAGGCTTGATTTTAGTAGTTGCAGGTTGTTTTTTAATTATGAAATAATATGAAAAAGTTTTATCTCATTGTAACTCTGATACTTTCAAGCATCTTTAGCTTTGCGCAAAGTCAAGACGAGGTGATTACCATGATTACGCAAAAAGCATCGTCGATGAAAGAATTCAAAAGTGTTTTTGTTCAAGAAAAAACCTCGTATCTTTTAGCAAAACCAGCCGTTTCGGAAGGTGAAATGGAATATGTCGCCAATACGCGGAATCTGAGCTGGGTTTACACAAAACCTAATCATTTAGAGCTTCATTTTGACCATGATGTCATAAGAAAAGTGACCGATGAAGGCGAAGAGATTCTCGACGCGAAAAAAGACAGGATGTATTATGGCATGATGAACGTTATCATGGGGTGCGCTACAGGCAATATCTTGTTCGACAAATCAATGTTTAACATTGATATTCAAGAAGATGGCACCTACTGGAAAGTTGAGATGACACCCAAGAAACGCGACATGAAGCGCATGTTCAGCAAGCTTACCTTTTTCTTCGGATTAGACGACAAAATCATCGATAGAGTAGAGTTTACTGAGGTTTCCGGTGACACCACCATGATACTGTTTTACAATAAAGTCTGCCTTTGGGAGGATTGACCATGAAACTGACTGACGATTTCTTCACTTTTGAGGCTTTTCGCGAGAATGAAAACGGCTTTGAGGCAGATCTGCTAACCAATCCATCGCACTTCATCTACAAGGCGCACTTTCCAGAAAACCCAATAACACCTGGCGTTTGCATCATTCAGACTGCCGGAGAATTGCTTGAGCAGAAACTCAACCGCAAACTCTTTCTGAAGACTGTGAAAAACGTCAAATTTCTGTCAGTCATCATCCCTGAAAAAGGAAAAAAGATAAAATACAGCTTTTCAAATATCGTCGAGGATGAAAACGGCTGCAAGTCTCAAGTGGTCGTCAGCGACGATACTACTGCTTATGCAAAAATCTCATTGATTTTCAGTTATGTACGACTCTAAGACATCAAGAATCTGCGTGGTGATGCCGACTTACAACAACGACGGCACATTGCGTGACGTTGTGGAACGCGTTATGCAGTTCTGCAATGATGTCATTGTCGTAAACGACGGATGCACAGACACTTCCACCGATATTTTAGCGTCGTTTGGGGATAAAATCACGGTTGTCGCTTATGGCAAAAATCGCGGCAAAGGCTATGCTTTGAAAAAAGGTTTAGAGAAAGCCAGGGAGCTCGGCTTCGGTTTTGCTATAACAATCGACTCCGACGGGCAACATTATCCTGAAGATATTCCTTTGTTTATCAATGCGTTAAAACAGCATCCGGATGCTTTAATCATTGGAAGTCGCAACCTCAACGAGGAGAATATGCCAGGTAAAAACACTTTCGCGAACAAGTTTTCAAACTTCTGGTTCAAGATTCAGACGGGGGTCAAGCTGCCCGACACGCAGACGGGATATCGTCTTTATCCCTTGAATAATCTGCCAAATCTGAATCTTTTAACATCACGATATGAGGCAGAACTTGAGCTGTTGGTAGGCTCCGCTTGGCGAGGTGTCGATTTGATACCTATTAAGATTAACGTGTTTTATCCGAAAGCAGAAGAACGCGTCACACATTTCCGCCCATTTTGGGACTTCTTCAGAATCAGCGTGTTAAACACGTTTTTGTGCATTATGGCGATGTTTTATGGGTTGCCTTCAAGACTAATCAGAAGAGCGAGGAGGCAACATGACTAAGTTTTTCCTAAAAATATACGATTACCTGTCGAGAAGAAAGGCTTTCTCAGCAGTTATCTTACTGATAATCATTGCCTTATGCGTCTTTTCGGCATTAAGGTTGGACTATAAGGAAAACATCGCCGACTTTTTGCCTTCCGACCCAGAAAAGGAGCGTTACACCTCGGTTTACGACGATTTGAGCAACCAAGGACAGATAACGGTCATCTTTTCGGGCAACGACATGGACGAGATTATTGACGCCATGGATGATTTTGAATCCAATTGGCAAAAACTTGATACAGCATTATTAGTCAACGACTTACGATGTAAAATCGACGATGGTTTGGTATTCGATGCCATCGATTTCATCAGGGAAAACCAGCCTTTGTTTTTGACTGACGATGATTATCATCGCATGGATTCGTTGCTTGCCGGGCCTGATTACGTTGCCACCTGCATGGCAAACATCAAGCGGATATTGGCATTCCCGACGGCAAGTTTCGTGGTGGAAGGCATACAGGCCGACCCGTTGAATCTATATTCGCCGACACTTCAAAGACTTAATGCTCTGAATGCCACTGAAGGCTATCGCATTGAAGATGATTATCTTTTCAATGAAGCCGGCGACAAAGCCTTTGCGTTCTTCTCCTCCCCTTTCTCTGGAAATGACACCAAAAACAATGCTGTTTTAGTCACTTTGATGGATAATGTCATCAAAAAGACGTCAGAGTGCCATCAAAACGTGAAGATTTCTGCTGTAGGAGCACCTACAATAGCTGTCACTAACGCTCAACAGGTCAAAAAAGACAGTTTCTTCTCTATCTCACTTGCTATAGTGTTGATTTTCAGCATCTTGATGTTTACAATGGCTCGCAAACGCAACCTTATATGGCTGGGCATCTCCATCCTCTTCGGCTGGATTTTCGCCTTGGCTGTGATAGCGTTGTTCAAGACCAGCATCTCCATCATCGTTGTTGGTATAGGCTCAGTGATTGTTGGCATTGCCGTGAATTACCCCCTGCATTATCTCGACCACATAAAACAAGAGCCGAACAAACGCGAGGCGTTGAAAGACGTGATACAGCCTCTCGTCATCGGCAACATCACCACGGTGGCGGCATTTGCCTGTCTCATCTTCGTGAAAGCCGAGGCAATGCACGACTTGGGACTTTTCGGTGCTCTGATGCTTGTCGGCACAATCCTTTTCGTGATGGTGTTTCTGCCTCTGTTTGCCGTTTCACCTAAAAAGACTCACAAACTTTTCGTTGACAATGGCAAGGAACCATCCGAAAAATGGAGAACAATCAAGCTTTACGCTTTCTGGCCTTTAGTGGCTATCACATTGATACTCAGCTATTTCAGTCAAAACACATCGTTCGATTCCGACTTGCACAACATCAACTACATGACTGAGCAGCAGAAAGAAGATCTGGCTGTTTTGAGTGAGTCGCTGAATAATGAAGGCGAGACGGATCTGATTTATGTGGTTTCGGAAGGAGCTGACATACAAAAAGCTTTGAAAAACAACGAAGAGATAATGAGGCTCTCAGATAATTTAGAGAACTCACAATGCTCTATATCAGGTCCATACGGCCTGCTTCCTTCTATTGAAAAACAGCAACATTCGCTTGAAAAATGGGCTGATTTCTGGGAGAGACACGCTGAAATAGCAGAAACCGTAGAAACAGAAGCCCTAAAAGTCGGATTTACAGCTAATGCCTTTGCAACTTTCACGCAAAATATTGAAAAACAATATATTACAAAGTCGGCAGACGAGATGGGAGCCTTGGCGGAGTTGTGCAAGGCTTACACTATACAACATGACACTTTGACGAGAATAGTGAACTTTGTTCGGGTGCCGGTCGATGAGGTGGAATCAGTGAAACGACAGATAAGGGATATGATTGGCCCTTCGGCAAGTTCCGGAGCCTTGTATGCGTTCAGTATCAGCGATGTGGGCAGTAACCTTGTGAATGCGCTATCTGATGACTTCGACTACATTCTGTACGTCTGCAGCATTGTGGTTTTCTTCTTCCTCTGTTTGTCGTTTGGCCGCTTGGAGCTGTCACTATTGGCATTCCTGCCACTCACAGTCGGATGGGCTTGGATATTGGGAATCATGGACTTAACCGGATTGCAGTTCAACATAGTAAACATCATCTTGGCGACGTTCATCTTCGGTCAGGGTGACGACTACACCATATTTATCACTGAAGGATTGCTCTACGAATACGCATACGGCAAAAAAATGCTGAAAAACTACCGTAACAGCGTTATTTTGTCAGGTATTCTTATGTTCATCGGCATTGGGACTCTCATTTTCGCAAAACATCCAGCGATGAAATCACTTGCTGAAGTGGCAATCATCGGCATGGCGACGGTAGTGTTCATGGCGTGTTACATTCCACCTATCGTTTTCGGCTGGCTCACCAAGAAAAAAGGCCAGCTTCGCGAGGTGCCTCTGACACTGAAACGCATCATCTACACCATAATGATGCTGATTGTCTTCTTCATCGCGGCATTCGTCATAGTCACTCCTTTGACGTTGATTTACATTGTGTTATGGCCTCGCACTAAGAACAAACGCTATCGTTATCACCAGATGATATGCGGTTTCATGCGACTTGCATTGAAGCTGTTGCCTGGCGTCAAATACCATCTTGAAAACAAGTATGGCGAGACCTTCGAAAAACCATCTGTCATCATCGCGAACCACCAGTCGCATCTGGACTTATTGTGTGTCATGATGTTACATCCGAAAGTGGTGCTTTTGACCACCGACTGGGTGTGGCGTAACCCTATTTACGGTGTCATAATCCGTTTTGCGGAGTTTTATCCTGTCTCTGACGGCTACGACAAGAATGTTGAACGCTTGCAAAGCCTTGTAAAACGTGGCTATTCCGTCGTCGTTTTCCCGGAAGGCACACGCTCGGTGACAGGCGAAATCATCCGTTTCCACAAAGGCGCCTTCCAGTTGGCACAGGCGTTGAATATCGACATTTTGCCAATCTTCATTCATGGCGTGCATGACGTGATGCCAAAGAACGATTTCGTGCTGCGAGAAGGCCGGATTCATGTTGAGATTGGAAAACGTATGCCTGCCGAAGAGGCGAAAAACATGGATACACGCGCTCTGACATCGTATTTCCACGACTTCTATATCACTAATTATGAAGAACTTAAAAAGAAATACAAGGACACGGAATACGTTTTGCCTTACGTCAGATACAAATACATTTACAAAGGCAACGAGGTGGAACGTGCTGTCAGAGCCAATCTGAAGAAGATAAAAGCACACGCAAAAGAGATTAACGCATTGAATTACAATAAGATAATCATCACAAACAGCGGTTACGGAGAGCTGGCGTGGGTGTTTGCAATGGTGCATCACGAGACCATAGTTTACGCTTTCGAGGCCGACGAGGATAAATACCTTATCGCCTCGCATTGTACCAATATCCCCGACAATTTGTGCTTTGTAAAAGACGAAAAATACTTGCCAAAATACGAATATATAGTTGATTATCAATCGTTTATAAGATGAAAAAATGCATCATCATAGGAAGCGGATTGGGTGGCTTGTCAACAGGTGTCATCTTGGCCAAAAACGGCTATGACGTGACTGTTTTGGAGCAGGCCAATCAAGTTGGAGGTTGCCTGCAATGCTTCCAGCGTGATGGTGTGAGGTTCGAAACCGGCATGCATTTCATCGGAAGCCTTGATGACGGCAAGGTGTTGTCAAACTACCTTAACTATTTGGAAATCAAGGATAAAATCGTTGTTGACAAGCTTGACGAAAACGCTTACGATATCGTTTCCATAAATGGCGAACGTTTTGCATTCCCTAATGGTCGTGAGGCTTTTATCAATTATTTTTCAAGACGTTTTCCAAATCAACGCGAGAACCTGAAACGCTATTATGACTTGGTCGAACAAGTTGCCAATCTGTCGCCATACCGCGACTTGAAACTTCTCGACGATGATAATTTTTTCAAGAGTAACGAACTGTTATTCAAGAGTATAAACGAGATTCTCGATGCCACTATCACTGACCCGACTCTGAGAAATGTGCTGGTCGGCAACATCTCGCTTTACTCGGCAGAGATTGACAAGACGCCATTTGCGATACACGCTTTCATCTTCGATTTTTACAACAACGGCGCATTTCGCATCGTAGGAGGCAGCGAGGCCATCGCTAAAGCATTGACCGACATTTTGTTACGCTACGGCGGACGAGTGCTGACGCACAAAAAAGTGAGTCAAATCGTAGTGGAAAACAAGATTGCTGTTGGTGTCAAAACTGCAAACGGTGATTTTTATCCTGCCGACATTGTTATATCAGATATAAATCCGAAGCAACTTATTGATATTGTTGATAATAGCGTCTTTAACGAGGCATACAAATCCAGAATTCGTGACATCAAAAACACCAATTCCGTTTTCTCGCTTTATTTGCGCTTCAAAGACGAGGCGATGCCGTATTTTAACTCAAACTTCTATGGTTTTCAATCAGTTACGCCATGGGAGATGAGTGGAAAGGTCGACGAGAAATGGCCGAATGGCTATCTTTATATGCATCATTGCCATGAGAAAGAGCCGAGATTCGCTAAAAGCGGAGTGATTCTTTCTTACATGTCGATTGACGCCTTATCACAATGGAAAGACACTAAAATCGGCCATAGAGGCATTGATTATGAACGCTTTAAGCAAGAGATGGCAGAGCGTTTGCTCGATGAGGTAGAAAAAGACTTTCCAGGATTACGCGACAAAATTGCCGACTATTATTCTGCCACGCCACTTACCTACCGCGACTACAC